>Ga0209210_1000574_pt1 | contig 37870 bp, 36 predicted proteins | sample RifGroA1_FD_183991 | JGI IMG/M metagenome (GOLD analysis project Ga0209210, IMG submission 183991) | Contaminated groundwater microbial communities from Rifle, Colorado, USA - Rifle Groundwater A1 (SPAdes) (version 2) | ecosystem: Environmental > Aquatic > Deep subsurface > Groundwater >...
TGAAGAGTTTAATTCTTTATATGAAACAATATCCCCATTTTTATAATATTTCTGCGGCAGGGAAATTATCACGCTTCCGGGTTGTATCGACGGCCTCATCGAGTTTGTTGTTATAGTAGAAACCCTAAATCCGCTCCCTTTCTCCGTGAATTTGAAAAGTGTAAAGACTGCAAAAAATCCCAAAAATAAAATAGCCAGGGCATTAGGAAGATTTTCAAATATTTTGAAAATATAGGTATCGTACTCGATTTCCAAAATGTTCGCGGAAAGTTTTTTGAACTTTTGGGATAGTTTTTGGAAAATCATGTAAAACGAGTCAAAAACTCCATAGCTATCGCGTAAGTAATCAATTGTCGTGTATTTCACCATTTTGTGGTCGTTATTATAGCAGATTTCACAAAAAAACCTGAAGAAATATTAAGAGAAAAGTAAAAAAAAGAGAGCGTGGTTGTGACCACTTAAGTGTTACGTTAATCGCAACCGGTTCTCACCTCGAGACTTTTCTCATTCCTTCAGGTTTCCTTGAACTCTTGTATGAGTTAGCTTAGCCACCCAAAAGCAATATCGCCAACTCAACCAAAATAAATAGGGCACTCCAGCTGAAAAATACATTGGCCAGAGTGTTGTCGTTCAGCAGTCCAACTGCATATAGTAAAAGGATAATAAAAATTCCTATTATCCAAATCACAATTGCCGTGAACCGCAATTCAGACTTTTTAGTCTTCATTTCATTCTCCTTTCATATTAAATTCCGAATGGACAACACTACATGCACGAAAAATTCATACACAAAGTGTTATCCACCGGAATCCGAAGAAAGGTATGCAAGATTTTTAAAAGTGCAAGGCAAATATTCTGTAAAGCAAATAAATGGTCGCAAGATGACCGTATTTGCTTAAATAGGAACCGATTATATCACAAAGAAGTATTAATATTTCTTCGCCTCTTCAATATTATTAAAATTCCGCCTAAAATAAATATTACCCCCAATATAAAAAGTGTGAAGGTGAAATCGTTTAAACCTCCGGTATCGGATAAACCTAATATCTGTCCTATCAAGCTTGTTCCGCTTGAATTTGAACTAGAACTTGTACTTGAATTATTACTCGTTGAGGATGAAAGTACTTCTCCCGTACCTTCGTTTTTAATTGCAAAAGCCATATCAAAAATAACCTGTTTTCTCTGTATTTCATTACCCAGTTCTTTCGCCAGGCTTATTTCAATTTTATACTCTGCAGTCTGTCCGTTACCGATTGTGCCGAGCGAAACGGAACTTTCATCCAAAAAATTCATAAAATAATTTGAATATATCAGCGAAGTATCTTTATATAAAACAATCGATGCCTTTAGGGCAAAAGCATCGTCAGTTGCAGCATCTTTATCTGCAAGTAAATTTATATTAATACTCTCCCCCACTTCATTTTTTATTGAAATAGTTTTTTGTATACTGTCTCCGGGAACCATATTCTGGGTATCGAATATTTTATCGGTTAAACCCGAACAACCAGTGGAATTGCAAAGAATATTAACATCTGAAGCAAAAATCCTTGAAGGCACGTAAAACAAAAATATCGCAATTATAAAAACAAGAGTTAGGTGTTTTATCATTCTAGAAAGTAATTATTGAAGACAGGCTTCTTTGAACGGTGCCAGAGTTCAAAAACTCAACATAAAATTTAACAATGATTGATTCTATACCCATTTTACTGTAATTTGTACACACAAATAGTAAATGGGGGATCAAAATCACTAACTAGGAATTGCAAATTCCAGTTAGTGGAGTTTATCATTTTATAGCGCATTATCAATATAAAATTTAATGATATTAATAAATATCCGAAAGGTGTGAATGTGAAGTATTTGGCAACCAGTCGATTAAGTTAATTGTAAAATGGTTTTGGCTAATCGATTGGAGTCATGACGAAGGAGGTGATCCTTCCTCAGATATTTCGCAATTTTCGCTTTGATAATCTTTGCATTAGGTGCAACCTTCACGCATTTTGCTTCGTCAAACAACACCATTTCCTGACCTTCTGACTTGTAAATTTCAACAATATCCTTGTCATATTTTTCACCATTAATAATTAAATAATCTATTCTTTTATTATTTCCCAGATAATACGTTACTTTTTCCAGAAAATCCGATGCTTTAAACGAATCTGTTTCGCCCGGTTTGGTCATTAAATTAATAATGATGCACAATTTTGCATTACTTTCATTAATTGCTTCTTTTATTCCATCGACCAGCAAATGCGGCAAGATGCTGGTAAACAGATCCCCCGGAGCAAAGATAATTTTATCAGCTTCTTTTATAGATTTGATCGCTTCGGGGTTAGGATCGGCACGGGTATTGAAATAAATCCGTACAACTTTATCTTCCGGATCAAAATCAGGCCTTTTACATCTGTAATCGAGATTGGTTTCTCCTTCAATATTTATACCTTTTTTTGTTACAGCGATAAGTTGAACATCTGAGAGTGATACCGGTAGAATTCTTGCTCTTATCCTAAAAAGTGCTCTTTGAGCATCTGTACCCCGATCCTGTCCGCGAAAGATATTATCAAGCCGAACACCCAATAGATTTCCCAAAGAGTGTCCTTTCAAAAATCCATTAAATCCATCCAAACGGTCATCAAATAGCGTTTGCGCGACTTTTTGCTGATTTTCATCCTCCATTAGAGCCAATAAGCATCTTCTTATATCCCCCGGTGGTAATACTCCCAATTCCGTGCGTAACCTGCCGGAGCTGCCTCCTGTATCCCAGGTAGCAACAATTGCAGTTATTAATGACGGATGGTTATATTTTTTTAAACCATTTAATAAATGGAAGTGTCCGGTACCTCCCCCTATAGTCACTACTTTTTGTTCATATTGTGTCTTGTTCATAGTTTTTAAGTATATATATAATAATACATTTTCCTATTGGAAGTGTATCAAGAATAATTTTCGAAGAAATTTACCCCGCGTCAAGGACGTGGGGAAATCTCGAAGCAGCTTATAGCTTTACAAATATATCTTTCTGTATGACAGATTAAGAGGTAATAAGATATAGTTGACTGGTAAATATGTTAGTGTTATTTTTTAGTATTAACTAGTTATATACGTACTTCTGCCCAAGTACTTCTAACCCATAGCCAACTGTATATTATAAATTATGGTTAATTACATAAATTGTTGTATAAATATAAATTTTTATTTATTTGAATTAAACCGAATCTGAAACGGTTTTTTTTGTTTTATGGAAAGTATAAAAGATTTATCCGATGACATCTTTGTTTCAAAAAGAAATTTTTGGAAAGATATGTTATTTACTGAACACGAAAGGTTAATTGAAAAATCTAATCTCGGCCGAGAAATAAATCCGAAATATTTGAGGTATTATTTAAGTCTTGGAAATTGAATGGGGAGGAACATTTCCCGATGAATTTGTTTCAAGAGAAAAGATGTTTAATTTACTCTTTACACACGGGTTGAGTGGTCGACCTGTGTGATAAGGGGTAAATGGTGGAAATTTCTAATTTTTAAAATTTATCTCTTAAAAATTAGGAGGTCTACCCCCCAGTAGCCTGAAATAATGTATATATTTAATTCGAAAATTACAATAATTACACGCGAAACCCTACTTCGCGTAAAGCTACGTAGGGCGAAGGGGGGTGATTAATTTGAAAAAAGTTTTAATAAGTTTATTTACACTCGGAGTTGTGGCAGTCGTTGCCGTTATGGCAACTCAAGCATTCTTCAGCGACTCTGAGAAATCAGTTGATAACAAATTTGTTGCAGGTGCAATTGATTTACAAATTGATAATACAAGTTATGCTATCGATTTTAATATTCCTGCATATCCAAGCCCAACAGGAGCTCTAGTCGCAAATATAGCAAATACATGGACAGTAAGAGATTTGACCGTTGAAAAGTTCTTCGACTTTGTCGACCTTAAACCGGGAGATTATGGAGAAGACACGATCTCTATACATGTCGGTAGCAATGATGCCTGGATGTGTGCAGCAGCAAAACTAACAGCTGATGATGATGTAACTTGTACTGATCCGGAGAAAGTAGATGATCCCGCATGTGACAATCCAGGTGTTGGCCTTGGAGAACTTGATGAAGGCGTAAACTTTGCTTTCTGGGTTGATGACGGAGATAACGTGTACGAACCTGTACTAGATAATGCCGGCGGTGTCGCAGAATCAATTTTCCTTTCAGGACCTTTAAGTGGATTGGGCGCACAGGGTCAAATAACGCTTGCTGATTCTGCAAGTAGCATTTTGGGTGCAACAAAACCTGTCCCAGGTGGAACAACGTTCTATATCGGAAAGATTTGGTGTTTTGGAAATCTAACCGCTGGAGCACTCGTACAAGATGGTGATGCAACTGGCACACCATTAACGAAAGGAACAACCGGTTTCGTATGTGATGGAACCTTAGTAAATGATGCTGCACAAACCGATAAGGTTGTTGGTGATCTTGAGTTTTATGCCGAACAATCAAGACACAATTCTAGTTTCTTGTGTAGAAATTGGAAACCGTCTTGGACACCTAAACCGTAACTGTTTTATCAAATTGATCTCTAGCCTTGGCCTGCCCATATTTTAGAGGCTAGATGTTATAGATTAAGTGTAAGGGTTTATTGGTTAGGTATTATTAAGAAAATAAGTGCTAGTGCTTGTATACCTGCCTGCTTTTGGGGACGGTCCCTGCAAGCACTTTAAAGCACTTGTTTGGAAATAAATTGTGAGTAGTTAGTTATTGGTAAATAAAATTACCAAATAAATTATACAAAAGCTTAGAAAGTTGGTGATTAGAATTAGAAAAATTTTAAAAAGTTTATTATTATTAGGAATAATCGGATTAGTTGCATTCAGTGTGACTAATGCATTCTTTAGCGACACTGAAACATCTAAAGATAACCTATTCCAAGCAGGAGAGTTTGACTTGGGAATTGATAACCACAGTTATTATAATGGTGTATTAAATCCGGAAACCACCTGGAGAGTTGATTATAATATCGAAGACGCTCCTCCAAGACAGTTTTTTAACTTTCTGGATTTAAAACCCGGCGACTGGGGGGAAGATACTATTTCGTTTCATGTCCAAAACGAAGCATGGTTATGTGCAGACGTTAAATTAACCAGCGATGATGATAACGGTATTAATGAACCCGAAGGTTTGGATGGCGATACAACGGGTGGAGTGGGTGAAGGAGAATTGGCAGATGTGGTTAAATTCTACTGGTGGGCTGACGACGGCGATAACGTCTTCGAAATATGCGAACGTACTGACGATCCGGAACTAGAAGTTGTGGACTGCCAGAACGAAGTTCTTTTGCCGGCAGGACCATTGGGAAATCTTAAGGTTGGAGAATCGGCAACTATTGCACTGGCAGATTCCCAAGCAAATATCTGGGGTGGAACAAACGGCTTACCCGCTGATGAAGTTAAATTTGTCGGAAAAGCTTGGTGTTTCGGAGATACAAAGTTTGAACCCTATATTCAAGACGGAGGTAATCAACAAAGCGGTCCTGACGACAGACCTGTCACTTGTGACGGTTCGCAATTGGATAACCAGACACAAACCGACGGATTTACATTAGATATTGCTTTCCGTGCAGTCCAGAAAAGACACAATGAAGGTTTCTTATGTAACCCGCCTGAAGTGACGGTTACGCCAAGACCAACGGAAGTTGCTTGTATACCGGGTTATGCAACAGGCGTTGCATCATCTGCTCAAGGATTACGTAAAAACGGTACGGCAGTACTGCTCGACAGGAGTGATCCGACGGATGCTCTGGGTGCACCACAAAGTACTGGCACTCCAAGCGATACACCAGTTGTAGCTGGATCATTTTTTAGCTTAGGATTCGGTACGGGTAATGTGGGCGGAGGAAATATTGTCCTTACTTTCGCCAACCCAATTGTTGACTTAGCCGGTTTTGATTTCCGTGTGTTCGAAGTTACAGGAGGAACTTATCCTGATGAGAAGATCAAAGTTGAGGCAAGCCAGAATGGAGTTAATTTCTTTGATGTTACACCTATAGCAACAAGAGATCAATTTATGGACCTTGGAACTAGTGGACTTGCTTGGGCATCACACCTAAGAATTACTGACCAAAGCGATAAGAGTCTATTTGAACTTACGGCAGACGCATATGATTTGGACGGTGTCCAAACATTTTGCGGTACTGTGCCGTTTGACTAGAAGGCTGTTTTCCAGTGAAGTGCCTGGAAGGCAGTCTACTACTACTCAATTTGGGTGGTAGTAGACTGGGATGAAAAATAAAATTAAAAAAATATTTCTTTACGGTGGACTTTCAGTTCTATTCTTCGTTTCTGTTGTAACCCTCACATACCTTCTTCTAATTAAGTTAGAAGTAGAACCTCTAACAAGAACCAGAAATGTTATTTCTCTTGTATATAATCTAAAACTTCCCAAGGCCTATATAGTCCAATCAGGTTCTATGGAACCTGCCATAAAAACCGGAAGCATTGTGATTTCCTATCCTTCCAATTCCTATTCCGAAGGCGACGTAGTTACCTTTTCCAAATCAGTCGGCGCCAAGAACTTGATAACCCATAGGATTGAAGCCCGATTTTTTCCCGATGGGGTAGACAAACAACCTACATATTTGACATCGGGTGACGCAAATGAAGACTTTGATTCGGGTGATGTTAAACACGAGCAAGTAGTCGGAAAAGTATTTTTGACTGTCCCCTACCTCGGCTACGCAGCAAATTTCGCCAAGCAACCTTACGGCTTTATATTACTGGTTATCGTCCCCGCAACAATTATTATCTACGAAGAACTCAAAGGCCTTCTTAAAGAATTATTTAAAGTTCTCAAATCAATCGTAAGCAAAATCTTCAGAAAGCGTAATGCCACCTTTAAAGGAGAGAACCTTAAAGGTAATAAAGGGTTACCCAAGGTATCTGCCATTGTTCCTGTTTTTGGTGCAGCTTTGGTACTAACCGGTCTCGCCTCCTCCTTTTTCTCCGATAAAGAATTAAGTCCTGCAAATTTCTTTCAAGCCTCCGACGATTTTGGTGGTCCACAAATCGCCCAAACACTCGTTATTAATGAACTTCTTTGGAATTCATCTTGCACGCCTAACCCAGAAACAAAATTTGTTATAGAACTCTATAACGGTTACTCAACACAGGTAGATATAAAGGATTGGCGTTTTGTAGAGGGAGATGGTACAGTTATACAGATAAGTAATGCTCAATTTTTCATCCAACCTAACTCATTTATACTTATTGTAAAAAGTGAATCTACTTTTTCAGGTTGTTATACAAATTATACTAATGCACCAGTACTTAACTTAGGCGGGAACCCGGACTTTACTCCCACAGCTACAGGAGGAATTATTAAACTCGAAAAGCCGACGGGACCAAGCACTTGGGAAATAGTAGACAGAGTAGAATACGGTCCAACACTTAATTCCGGTACGTTAAATACTGCAGTTAATCAATCTATAGAACGCGTACCAATAGGCCTCGATTCCGCTTTAGGAGACACATTCCAAGTTAATGACTTTATTCTTCGTGAATTTCCAACACATGGATATGGAACTAATTTAGTTCTCAATGAAATCCTACCGGACGAAGGTGTTATACATACAAATGAATGGGTTGAAATTTACAATCCTAGCGGATCTTCTATTGATTTAACCGGATGGACCCTAAAAGATATTGCATTATCTCCAAGAAGTTTAACTCCCCTTGGAACAATAAATTCTGGTAGCTGGAAAGTTCACAACGACGGAACAGCGTGGTTAAATAACGGCGCAGAAACGCTCCAGCTTATCGAACCAGGTGGAAAAGTAATCGACCAACATTCTTATTCTTCAACAAGTAACGATGTTTCTATAGGTAGATTTGAAGATAGAGGTAACATTTGGATTAACTGTACAAGCACATCAAAAGGCACGACCAATACCAGTTTCTGCCAACCATAGTATACGTACAGGGACGGTCCTTGTAAGCATGAATAAAATGTTAACTAAAAGAAAAATATTTGCTTTAATTCTTGGACCATTCGTGCTTGTAGGACTATTTTTGGTTTATAAAAATTCTCAATTAACCAAAAGCGCATACAGCGTTGGTGATCCTTTAATCGTAACTTATACTCCTGATGGTCCTCCACCTAATCCTCCAATGTTTGTAGTTTCTAATATGCTTCCCGGAGACGAATATCCATCCGACGGCAATGGAAAATTATTTAACGTTAAAAACGGTTCAGACGAAGATGAAAGTGTCGTTATGGATGCTATTATGACCATTGAGGAAAAAAACTTCGCTGACATACTGGATATCGAGATCACCGAGTTACCTTCTACCAATATATTTAGCGGTAAACTTCAAGCTTTTCTTGACTTGCCTCCTATCGATCTTGGCAATTTCCCTGCCGGTTCCGACAAAAGTTATAGAGTTAAAGTCAAATTCCCCTCCTCTGCAGAAAATGAATACCAAAACGCTAAAGTTGTATTTGATATTTTCTGGCAGACCCAGGGACCCGGAATAGAACTTCCTCGAGAATGTTCTGCCTGGTCAGGACTGATTACTAGGGTTGTCGAAGGAACGGAGGGTAACGACTTTATATTCGGAAACAGAGAGAGTGAACTATTTATATTAAAAGGCGGAAATGATGTTGTTTTCGGCAGTAAAGGTGATGATGTTATATTAGGAGGAGAAGGAAATGATCATCGTTTAGACGGAAGCGACGGAAACGACTGCATAATCGGAGGGCCTGGGAATGACAAACTTGATGGTTCTGACGATTACGACCTTTTATACGGCAATGAAGGCAACGATAAAATAGACGGTTCTGATGATGATGATTTGATATATGGCGGGGATGGTAACGACAATATAGATGCGGGTGGAAATAACGATAAAGTTTGGGGTGGAATTGGGAATGATAATATTGAGGGAGGCGCCGGAAACGATGAAATACATGGCGAAGAAGGCAATGACACAATTGACGGAGAAAGTGGAAATGACAAACTATACGGTGAATCCGGTAACGATAATATTAAAGGCGGAAGCGGACAGGACTTTTTGGACGGCGGTCCGGACACCGACACCCAGAACGGCGGCTCCAATACCGATACCTGCATAAACGGCGAAACAAACACTTCCTGTGAATTGTAGTTTCTTTATGTAATATAAATCACTATTGCATTCTTATGTATTACTGCTAACATTAAAATTTGTAATGCAAGAGGTGAAAGGGGGTGAATATTAATGAATAAAAAGGAAGAAGCAGTTAAGCACTTAAAAACACATCAGAAATATCCTGCAACAAGAGACGAATTAGTCAAGGAATGCGACAATTTATCCGATTTTGATGAAGAAGACAAGAAATGGTTCATGGAGCACTTGCCGGAAGGAGATTACAATTCCGCCGAAGAAGTTATGAAAGCCTTAGGATTAGAAGAAGCTCAGGTGTAATTTTAATATTCACTTAAAAGTAATTTTTTAAGATAATAACCGTTATCAATAAGGTAATTTTTGATAATACTCACCTCATCCATGCCGCTTGATAATGAAAAGTCGGCTTTATTAAAATCATCGTTAAAAATTATTACTGCCCGTATCATCGGCATGGATGGAATATCTTTGTTTAAGGTCTGCCAAAACCAATTATTTTTATCTCCTCCCTGACTTACAGAAGAAGTTTCTGAAACCATAATCGGTTTATTTAATGTGAGAAATTTGCTGTATACTTTCCATGAAGCAGACTTAAAATCCATCCACTGATTCCATTCATTAGCAGTACCCCAGTTAAAACTTGAAAATCCTACCCAGTCTACATAATCATAACCGGGATAAAAATCCAAAACACCCTCGGTTTCCCCATACATATCGGTATTATTCGGCGACCAAACCCAAATTACATTATCAGCGCCTTCTTCATTAAAAATATTATGAACATGCTTCCACATTTTTATGTAATTTTGAGCACTTTCTTTTTCAATATTACCCCAGGGGTACCAATTTCCGTTCATCTCATGCGCGAATCTGAGAAAGAACGGCTTATTCCATTTTTTGGCAGACTTTGCGTACTCACGGATATATGAGTCGTAGTAGCCTTCAGGAATTAACTTCTGAGGGTAACCGTTTTGATTAATTGGTGCAACGCTGTTTTGCTGAGCATCCCACGGCTCCCATGTTATTATAGGGATTACATTTTTGTCCCAAAGTTTCTGCATGAATTTAGCATTAAAATTTGAGTTTTGGTTCCAATCCTGATAGTACATAACCATTGTCGGTTGTTCACCATCAATAACATTTATCTTTGGATCATTAGGATGAGTATCCAACTCAGGCAGATAATAACCGTAATAAATCCCGCCACCCGGCACAAGTAACTCTGTATTTGTCTTCTGGGGCAGAACTTTCTCAACGGTGTTTTCGTAGGCCAGAGTTCCGTCAATTACTCCCCTTCCCACAAAAAGTACAATCAACATTGCTCCGAATCCTAATACGGCCGGGTTGAAGGCTATTCTTTTGGACAAGTTCAACGTAAACAACACATTGCGGTAAATAGCCATTACTTTACTTTCAATGAAACTTATATTGTAATTTTCCCTTACAACCAAAATAAATCCTATGGATAAAAAGAGCGCATCATAAGTTGCCCAAAAATAATTAATGAGGTGTCCGTGAATATTATAATTTGATTTTGTTATCGTGCTGAAAATTAATCCCGAAATCAATACCAGGGCAACAATTAATTGATTGCGATATACCTTGAAAGGATTTTCTTTTTCGTACTTCTTTATAGTTACCGAAAACGGTAAATTCTTACCGATTACACTTGCCAGAAAGGCCTTGGCGAAAACCGGAAAAGAAACCACATCCAAAACCAAACTTTTTATCGGATTTTGAAAAGTAACGAAAAACAACGAAAAGTTAAATATCATCAACGGAAGGTATATGAAAGCCAGATATTGAATTGTATTAGCACGTATTAGCGACACTCCCCAAAAAAGATATGGAATTGGTGCCAAAATCAAAATAAGATCACGTACACCGATAAAATAATATACTGTGGAGAGAAAGTAGTGAAACTTCTGTTTCCAATTTAAAGGACCAAACAAAAGTTCTTTCAGATATTTACCGTTTGCATCCAAGCAACCTTTACACCATCTTGTCTGCTGATTGAAATATTCTTTCAGGTTCATGGGCGCCATCCCCAAGGCCAGGACCTTAGATATGAACACTCCCCTTTTACCCATTAAATGAAGTTTTATGGAGGTTGCATAATCTTCTGTAACAAACCTGTTATCCACCCCTCCGGCCTGAAGAAGCGCTTCACGCCTTATTGCATAATTAGTCCCGCACAAAAAAAGTGCATTATCGTATGCTTTTGCAGGACAAACGTAGTCAAAGAAAAATATCTGATGTGCTCCTGCACCCTGTGCAACCCAAGTATTCATATTTTTATATCTTTGAGGGCTTTGGACAAAGTCAACAGAATCATCTGCCAGTGGTTTTAAGATTTCCAGCAAAAACTCTTCCTTTGCACAAAAGTCAGCGTCAAAAAAACAATCAATAGTATTGTGCGGATCATCCGCAGGGTAAACTTTCAGACCGTTATTAATATTTCCCGCTTTAAAACCTTCATTTGTTTCTCTCTCAACATGCTCAACACCTGCATCCTCGCAATAATCGGCCACATCCTGCCAGCCTTCCTTTTTTGCAGCTTTGCCGTCGTTTAATACAATTACCCTTGGTTTCTCTTTAGGATTAACTTCCCGTATATACTTTTCCGCGGCCCTTTTTGCATGAGAAATAGTTTCCTTTACGACATCCAGTGGTTCGCCGCAAACTGTAACGAACATATTTATCTGTAAATTTTTGTTATTGTTTATCCTGTTATAACTTCTGTACTTTCTTGGCCACAGCGAATACAAAAAACCGTACATTAAAATTACCGTATGCATTTCGGCAATATAAAGTAGTATTGAAAATATTAAAAGTGAAGGAGTTAAATTAATGTAATATGCACGAAAAACGGCATAAAACGTTACTAAAATTAAAGCATAAAGAATACCCGCTTTAATAAAAAGCTTCTTTAACCTTGATGCTTTCTGATAATAATCCTGCAACATAAAAACAAAAAAAGTGCGGGGACAGTCCGCACAATATTATGGGATATTATATGTGATGGGTATTACAAAGTCAAGCTATAGGATGATACAGAAGTAAGAAGTAAGGAGTGAGAAGCTAGATTAAATAAAATAATTTAAAAGCTACTTTTAAAAGCTTCAAGAGAGGATTGAGAGGAATCTATGCGCCAATCCTGTTCTTTGGGGATATTAAACCAGACCACTTCAGATATTTTGGGATAATCGGATTTTAATGCCGCAAACATTGCTGCAATCCAGGCAGCCTTACTTCCGCCTATTTCCGAAGAGGCTGTTTCGGAAATAATTATTGGTTTATTATAGGTTTTATTCAAATAATTATACGGAGATGAAAAAATGTCCTTGAAACTCCGCCAATTGCTTCCTCCCCAGTTATAACCATCGATACCTATCATATCGACATAAGCTTCTCCCGGATAAAACTTACTAACATTTGCGATATCGGTTAAAGGTACATTTTCCGCATTAATACTCCACATGAATTTTACATTAGTCAATCCTTCCTTTCTCAGCATGTCAACCATATATCTGTAAGCGGTTTTGTATTCTTCCGGTCTGCCTGCCCAGGGATACCAATTACCGTTCATTTCGTGCCCAAAGCGAATGATAACCGGTTTAGAGAAGCTTTTTAACTGCGCGGCAAAAGCTTTTATATACTCATCAGTTGACCCTTTCGGAATTTGCTGCAAATAATCAACGCTTTGACTTCCCCCTTCCAAAGGATTCCATGGTTCCCAAGCAATTAAAAGATTTTTAACTGTCGATTTTAGATATGATAAGTCTTCTTCTGAAACATATTTATTCGTAGGGTGGCCAAACTGCTTGTAAATGGAAACTGTATTGAAAGTAATCCCGAGTTGCTTTTCCAAAGAAGGTATCGAGCCATCTGCCCTTGTGTAATCCTCAGAACTGATTCCTAATTTAACCTCCCTGTTAACTTCTTGTTTTTTTGTCGGCATTACAGTAACCTCAATTTTTTCTGCTAAGACATTTTGTGTTTCATCCGGAAAAGCAACCTGACTATTTTCCACTTTGGCAACCGGCGTATTTATCCTTTCAGGCTTTGTTTTATTTATGTAAATATTTATCAGAGGATATATGCTTATTATCAAAAGGGCTATGAGGTATATTCTCCACTCTCTTTTTTTTAGTAAAAAAAACATCGATATAATTAGGAGTCAGATTATTCCAGCCGAATGTCTTTGTCAATGGGATTTTCTGCTGCGTAAAGAGTTATCAACTTTTGACGCTGTCGATTTTTGCTGCCAGAATGAAGTCATTCTGGTGCAGTCCATTTATTTTGTGCGTCCAAAGCTCAATTCTGACTTTTTTGTATGAGTGCAATAAAATATCAGGATGGTGATTTTGTTTTTCTGCGATGATACCGACCTTATTAACAAACTTCAGCGCACTTCTAAAATCTTTGAATTCAAATTGTTTAGTTATTTTGTCAGGGTTAGTTTTATATATCCATCCGGTAACTTCATGCAGATATGAATTTATTTCCTGTTTTGACAGGGTCGGAGCACCGATCCTGCAAGGAATACAATCCATTGTAGTGAATCTGCTCATAATCAAATCAAAAACCACATTCGCAGGTGTCGCAATTTGAAGTATCTTTTACGGTTTTACAGTTAAGCGGGCAAATCACTATGGCACAGCTGCCGTTTATCGCAACTCCCGGGCTGGGTATTAGTTTTTCCGGCTCGCACCTCCAAAAACATCTGTTATTATTTTTCAGAAGCTTGCTGCAATCTTTGACCGGTGCAGTTCCCAAAGGACAGGCTACTTCACGACCGGAAGACGCAACGCTGGGCAAGGCCTTAGTCCTGCTGCCTGTTCTTACAAATAGCGTAATAATGACTAATGACAGAAAAAATGCTGCCAAAGCAACAAAAACCATAAAATCCGACGACTTCTTTTTCATATATTTACCCCGTTAGATGTTCCGTATGAACTATCTAATGGGCGGTGGTTCGAGAATACTTTTTGATTCTTTTATTGTAACTTTAATCGGCCTCACAAACTGCACTCCCAGAGATGCAAGTTTATATCCTGCGTTAACGATAAAACCCATCAAAAGTAGGTGTGCCAGTAAATTCATGGGTTCATTTATTATCTCGGGTGACACTAACTCGGTTTTCAAAGATTGTCCTGCGGGTACTGCTGTTTCTTCCTGGCTCACAAAACTACCGAGATCAAGTGCAACACCCGGAAGTTTAAAAAAGGAAACCGGTTTTGCCTTGTTCGTAAAAACCGAATACACGCTGAATGACGCAACGGCCATTATTATTATTCCGAGTAGCACCAATAAATACCCTGTTATCTTTTCGGACATATATAAAATATTACATTAAGTAAATTAAAAGGACAAATTATTTACTTCCGACCAGTCGTTTTCATTAAGAACAACAATCTTGGCATCCCCTATGATGTACATAAAATCTTCAAGATAAATTGCTCTTTGAGCGTTTATTCCGGTTACTACTCTATCTAATTTAAGTTCATTTTCCTTGTAAGAAAATATATAACCATCCTGGCCTGCCGGCAAAAAGAAAACCTCGTGTTTAGTATCTAATAAAAACGCATGGTACGATTCAGACACTTCGGTCCAGTATGCATCCATATTGTATTTTGAAAGCTCAAGTGGGTTAGCCGGATTTGCTACGTCAAATAAAGAAAGCTTAACGTTTGCCCCTTCCTGTCCTACACCTAGAACTAAATTATTACTGATCGGATGCAGATATGATGAATAACCGGGGATTTTCAATTCCCCCGCTTTCCTTGGATTTTTAGGATCGGACAGATCCAAAACGTAAAACGGATCAATTTGCTTAAAGGTCACGACATACCCTTTGTCTTGAATAAATCTTGCGCTGTAGATCCGCTCGCTTAAACCCAGATCCATTATGCTACCGACCACTTTCAACTCTTCATCCAACACATACACATCGTTTGCGGATTCGCCTGATGAAAAATCAACTCTTCCGGAAAGTGTCGTGGCAACTCTCAGATTACCGTTGTATTCGTCCATTGAAAATTGATTCAGTACCGAACCCGGAATTTCACCGTTTGCCCCAACTTCCAATTTATCCGTAGTTATTTTGACTATTTGTGTTTTTTCGTATTCTCTAAAATGTTTTTTAGTATAACCTTTGAGTCTATTTTGCATCTCGTTCTCGATTCTTTTTCTTTCATCGTTAGAAAGCCCGCTGAAATATTTTTCCAGGATTACTCCTAATTCCATCGTTTTTGAAGATTCACTTATATCGTAACTTTCCAGCTTTTGCAGTTTATTTAAAATATCTTTTGCTAACAGATCCTGGCCTTCTTCTTTGAAAAAATTATAGTAAAAGCCGACAGGACTTTTTGAATAAGCCCAAGCCAAATAAATAGCATTAGGAGACATATATACGGTCGTAGAACTTGTCGAGCCTATAAATGACACTTTTTTCTCGACCGAGCCGCTTTCTGTATCTATTGTCAAAAAAGTGTATGTTGTGTCGCTGGGGACAACTTGAATCGGGTGATATATTTCCGCGCATCCGATTTCAAGCTTTGCAGCGCCAGTCATTAAAGGTATGGGACAGGGCTTTTGAGGATCGATAAATCTTTGACTAACAATATATATCCTGCCTCGAAATAATCTCGAGCTTAAAATGCTGTTATTTTCATCCAACTTAAATTCCCAAACTTGTTTAGGATTAGCGCTATCGCTAATGTCAAATCCCCAAATTTCATTTGCGGAAATGATTACCAATTTATTTCCCGAAACATAAAGATTCCCTGTCTTATCTATGTTAGTTGTCAATCCAAGCTCATTTACCGGAAATGCCTTAATAACTTTTGTTTGAGGCTTGAGCATATCGGGAGGTAAAAAAGAAGAGCCCGGTTTTGCTTCCATTAATGGAAGCGGGAGTTCTCTTCCGTAATAGAAAGTAGCAGGAGAATAATATATCGATTTGCCGTCTGTTTTGACAATATCTGCTTCATCTATCCCTTCTACCTGAACATTCGTTTCTGAAACTCTTGACGCAGCCTGATCAAGCTTGGCATTGCCGAAATTGGCACCCGGTGCCAGTGCGACACCCGTATCTGACGAAGGTATGCTCAATTCCCTGACTCCTAAACCATAATAGTTTGATGCCGTTTCGATTTCTGCTAAATAAGCTTTGAACTCATCAATACTCTTAAACTTTTCCACTTTTACATCTTGCGTGGGCAAAATCTTTTGGCTAATTTTCCCCGGAAAATTTCCGTTATTAAAATATTGGTAAAAAGCAAATATTCCGAAACCAATTAGTCCCAATAAAAACAAAGTTAATAATACATAAAACCCAGGTTTTATTTTCTTTTTTTGCACTATTTGAGGATTTTCACCCGTTTGTACAACTTGCACTTGCGGCTCATCAAAATATTTGTCGGAGGGCTTATTTTCATCCACAACTAAATGATATACCAAATCATTATGAATTAAAACCGGTTTTTAGTATTATCTTAACGCTTTATATATTTGCTCATCGCTTAAGCCAAAATGATGGCCTATTTCGTGCACAACAGTTTCTTTTACGTTTTTCTTGACATCCTGACTGCTTCCCGATATCAAAAGGATTGGTTGTCTAAAAATAGTAATTTTATCCGGTATGGCGCCTCCTATTCCGTAGCTTCTGCGTCTTATGTGGGGAATTCCCTGATATAGACCCAGAATCATGCCTGTTTTGTTTCTTTTTCCGAGCGTCATAAGTTGAGCCCTGCTGGGCCATTCTTCAACAACAACCGTTACATTTTCAATTCTTTCTTTGAATTCTTTCGGAATTTCTTCCAAGGCTTCCTCTACCAACTTTCTGAAATATTCGTCATCCATGTTTTTGTGGTTTGTGATATTATATTATAAATATGAGCAATAAAATCCTGCTCGTAGAAGACGATTTGGACATTCAGAGGATATACTCCTCCAAACTTAGTATGGAGGGTTATGAAGTTATTCTGACAATAGACGCTTTGCAAGGACTGCATTTGGCAAAAAGTGAAAAACCCTCGATAATTCTTTTGGATATCATGCTCCCGGGAAAAATGAATGGATTTGAACTATTGGAACAACTGAAAAAATCGGATGAGCTCAAAAATATTCCGGTCATCGTCCTGACCAATCTTGATACCGAAAAAGAACAAGCACTCCAAGTAGGCGCTGACGATTATCTTATTAAAGCAAACACTGATCTTAATCAGATAGTCGAAAAAGTAAAAAAACTTTCAAAGTAAGCTTATTCCTTTTTGTAAGATTGGTAATTTTCAGCTTCGGCAGGATATTCCGATTTCATTATCTCCAATAACTTGTCTCTTATTGCGCCGGAATTAATAATTCCGTCCTTAGCCTCCGATTTTACCCATTCCTGAACTTTAGATGCCATGTTCTCCGCCCCTTCAACAGGAAGCCCGGATTTTGTTAACGAAGCAACTAACTTATCATAACTCCAAGGTTCCTCAGAGCCATCTTTCTTTTGTACATTGATCTGATCCATGTTTAATCACCCCCTCCGGTTAAGTAGCACCATATTCTCTTCACAGGATCCCATGAGATGTCGAAAACTATCTCATTTGGACCTACCTAAATACCAACACCAGGTATAACGATTATCCCGAATATAGCCAGAATTAATAATATCAAGCTGAATACTGCGGCAATTATTACTATTATTTTCATATATATATATTCCTATATACAATATATATCAGCAAGAAAAAGTAGACAATACAGAATATTCTGCACCTGTCGGTTTTAGCTTTGATTCGTATAAACAAAAGGAGTCAACTTCAAATTTCCAACCTACCTTTTCATCGATATCCTTGACTTTAAAATTTATAAAGCTTTGCTGATTGAATCTGGCGATCGTCAGGTGGAGCAGATATTGTCTTTTTTCGGGTCTTTTATCCAACCTCACTTCAAGACTTTGCTTCAGATCCAGCATTATTATCGGTACTTCCCCGCTTGACCAGATCAACCTTGGGTGTTTTGGATCCGGTCCGAAAGAGACATTATCCAGTTTAATTGTAAATTTCTTGAAGTATGATCCTTTCAATTTAGCGATAACACTATCAATATCATCTTCGTACCAAGGTGCAACTAAAGTCAGATGCATATTATTGGCCGAAATAAACCTGACGTTGGGTGCCCTGAACTTTTTTCTCATCCATTTTTCAATTTCAGAGGCTAAGTTCGGCTCAACAGGCACTCCCAGAAAAACCCGCTTTGACATAAATTAGTAATCAAAGTATACAATAATTATTATGAAACGAAATGCAGCCGAAGCATATTTTGCCGGAGGTTGTTTTTGGTGCACGCAGGCTTTATTTAATAATCTGAAAGGTGTCGACGGTGTTGAAGTCGGCTACTCAGGCGGAATGCTTAGTAATCCTTCCTACGAAGCGGTCTCATCCGGCTCCACCAATCATGCGGAAACCATAAAAATAATATTTGACCCTAAAATAATAAGTTATAAAGACTTAATTTATGTATTTTTGAGAACTCACGACCCCACAACCATGAATCGGCAGGGTACTGATGTCGGAACACAGTACAGATCAGTAATATTTTATGCAAATGATGAGCAAAAGAAAACCGCGTTAAAAGAAATTAAAAAAGCCCAAAAATTATATTCTAATCCTATTGTTACCCAAGTCATACCCTCTGGGGCATTTTATAAAGCTGAGAAATATCATCAGGATTATTATGTCAAAAATCCGCAAAAACCTTATTGCACACTGGTTATCGATCCCAAAATTCAGAAGTTAAAAAAAGAATTTAAGGAATATCTGAAATCTTCTTGAAGGTATTTTAAGCTTCTGCTTTTCTTTCCATCTCATATAATGCAACGATGAACAATGACTCGCTCCAACCAAGCGGAGTATTTTCGTTGTACTCCGGAGAATTTGAAAAATAAAGTTCAGGCATGCCTTCCGGAGTGTCGATTAAAATAAGATCCTTTATAAGCTCTCGGGCTTTGTCCTTTTGTCCTAATTTATCGTATATTATCGCCAACCACGAAAGTCCAAAAGTCCATTCGGCTTCCTCCGAATAACCGTCGGGATTTTTGTTATAATAATGATCTCCCTTATACCTGACAACTCCCCTCTCACGAAGCAAGTGGTATTCAACATTTTCCAAAATACTCTCGCTTTGATCTTTATCCACAACATCATATGGCCATATTAGTGACAAAAGTGCCAAATCCACATACTTTTTTTCAGACTCCCGGGGTAATAGTGAATTCAAAGCTTTTTGACCTTTCTTAATTAGCCAGACAGGAACTTCAATGGAAGCAATTTGTGCAATAGACTCCAGGCCTGCAACACACGCTCCGACAGATGAGGAATGAACTTCGTCGTCAATTTCCCAAATACCGGCATCCCTGTCGTGCCAAAATTCTATAGAAGCAAGATATCTGACTAATTTATTTACAATTCTTATATGCTCGTCCGTTTTAATTACCGAACGTTTCTGATTTACTTCCAGTTCTCCCAGCCTATAAAGAATACAGCCTATGGCATCGTTTTGCTTGTTGCCCCACTCTTCCCAAAATTCATCGAAACTTTCCGGATGAAACCTCGCGTGAATGTATTGGTAGCTGGCAATCGGTTTTTCCTTTATTGCCCAATCTATCTTATCCTCATATTTAAGAAAAATATTCAATATTGCCCTGTATGTTTTCTCAACAGTTTCCCAATCACCCATGATCTCAAATGCAATCGTTTCGTAAAAATTATCCCGAAGCCAGCTCTTATCATAACCCGTTTCCACGCCGCTTTTTGAAGCCAAAAATAAACCCGATCCGGTTTGCAAACCCTTTAAGATCTTTAAATGCCTTTCTATTAACTGTTTATAAGTAAGCTTTGCCATTTTAAAACATTATATAATATATCCATGATGAAAAAATATTTTGTATTTATATTCCTGGCCGTTTCTTTTATCACCCTACTATACTTTCTTAGTAATTTTTTTAAAAATAATAATCTTCCGGCTATAAACACTACTTCAATAACTTCGACCCCGGCAATTGTTGAGCTTTCTCTTTCACCCAGGCCGACATTCTATCCCGGTGTAGATATATCCGGTTTCAGGGTAGCCTGGATAATAGTCAGAGATTTTGAAAAACTAAAATTGATGTCAAACCTGGAAGATGCAAAAACTTCTACCGAGCTGCTTATTAACAATAACTGCTTATATCTGGTCAGTGGTGGATTTTTCGATCAAGAGGGTAATCACATCGGACTGTTTATTAGCGACGGTGTTATGATTAGTTCTTCTCAAGAAAATTCCCTATTCAACGCATATTTTTCGCTAAGTAATAATTTAAAACCTTTAATTTCCAAAAAAGTTCCGGCGTCAGCCAGATTTGCCGTACAAAGCGGCCCCTTAATTTATTCCGGCGGCAAGGTTATAAATATAAATCCGGATAACGAAGAATCTGCAAGACGCATTATCGTGGCTACAACGGATAGAAATGAAATAGTATTTTTAGTCTTTTATTCTTCTTTAAATACATTGTCCGGTCCTAAATTGAACGAACTTCCAGGTCTTATCAAAAACTTGAATGAAAGCACTTCATTAAAAATAAAGGATGCATTAAACCTGGATGGAGGAAGTCACTCAGCGTTCCTGGAACAAAACCTGAAATTATCCGAGATCGCTAAAATCGGAAGCTTTTTCTGCATCAAATCCTAGACCGACCCGAATAATATTTAATTCGGAAAATTCGGATGTAATCGGATATCAGGGTCTCTGTTTGAATTTATTTGGCAGTTTTGTTCTTATTTTCCCAAATCCATTCTGTGCTTTGTGAAGTTGGTTCTCAAACTTTTCTCTGGAAAATTGATATATCCTATATGGCAAATTTTTATTTACATGTATAAAAACTTGTGCTTGGCGTGCGGCTCTGAATGCTTTTGCGGTCTGGCGGAAGTATACGTTAAACCTTCTCATAAGTTTATTGTATCAGATATTTAATTATATGACTTTAATCACTTTTGCGTTCGTAATTCTGTTATCGGCAACTTCCAAGGCAACAACATCAATTCTCAGTTTTTTGGGAAGATTTTTGTTTTTAAGCAAAAAATAATCAGCAGTTCTTTTGATATGATATAATTTTTGAAAATTCACAGCTTCTTCAGGTCTTCCAAACTTTTTGCTCCAGCGTGTCTTGACCTCAACAAAAACAAGTGTATCTTTATCTATCGCTATTATATCAATTTCACCCAAGCGACAACGAAAATTTCTTGATATTATCTTGTATCCCTTATCTTCAAGAAGTTTTATTGCATAATCCTCGCCCAATTCCCCAAATGCTCTTTTTCCCTTCATTTACTTATCCCGTGAGATGTGCTTTGCACTGTCTTAGGGACTATTTTATTGTTTTTTGAAGTTTCCCGATTATTTGCCTTGGCATAGATCTCTTCAATCTCCCTTTTTGCTTTATTACGTATATAATATATTTTTGCTCTTCTTACACCTCTTTTACCTTTTCGCACAACCTCTATCTTTTGCAGGGTAGGTGATGACAAGGGAAAGATCCTTTCGATGCCTATCTGTCCCTCACCGATCCTTCTGACCATAAAGGTCTTGTTTTCACCCCTGCCCTTAATTCCCAATACTATGCCTTCAAATGAGGATAAACGGAATTTTTCACCGTCTTTTATTTTTTGCACTACGCGTACCCTGTCGCCAATACCGAAATTTTCATCTTTATATGTAGTTTCTATAGCCATAGCCTGCTATTTTACACTAAAACCCTATTTTCATTCAACGGCATCAATCCAATTGCGCGTTTTTTTGTAGCACATCACTTATTTTGCCTGCCAACTCCTGGTTCCAGTTTATTTGTAATGGAAGCTCTATCTGCTTTTCGAATCCTTCAAAAATTAAGACTACTTTTTGATTCCCGGGATTTTCCAATAAAAGTTTTTTTAGATTAGCCAATACGTTTCCGTCGGTTTTTTTAGGAATTTTAATGAACAACTTGTCATTTAATCCTTCTACTTCGTCTTTTGAAGTTATATGATTTACCAAAAGAGACGGCTCTTCGTTTCGCGAGTCAACTTTTCCGGATATAAGCAATGGTTTATTATCCATCCAATGATTTTTGGTATCGGCATACACTTTTGGGAAGACAACCAATTCGATAGAACCGGTTTCGTCCCGGACTTTAACGAAAGCCATTTCCTGGCCACCGTTTTTTGTAAGAATTACCCTTACTTCGTAAACAACGGCCGCAATTTTTACATCACCAGTTTTTAACTCTTCCTGTAAAAGATCCTGAATTTTGTGGGTAGCAAGTATATCTAAATTTCCCAATATTTCACTTATCGGTTTTGCTGATAATGAAAAACCTAAAAGTTGTCTTTCCAAACCCTGTATTTCGTCGTCGTCAAACTCTTTAACGTCCAAATTTATCCTTAGAATATCTAAGGAATGTGCATCAGCAGCATCATCATTAAATAATCCCTGTTGGTTTTCATCACCTTTCTTGGACACTTTATTCCTAAGCTCATCCATTCCTGCAAGAAGAGCAGCTCTGCCGCCAAAAGCACTTAACGCTCCCACTTTGATAAGACTTTCAAGCACTTTTTTATTAACACGACGTGCATCTACCCGGTAGAGAAAATCGGAAAAAGATGAGAAATTATTCTTCTTTCTTGCTTCAAGAATGGCATCTATCGCAGCTTTACCTACATTTTTTATAGCATCAAGTCCAAATCTTATTCCGCGCTTATATTCGGACTCCGTGTCTTCGATTATCTTGAAACCGTAATCGCTTGCGTTAATATCAGGAGCCAAGACCTTAATACCCATTCTTCTGCATTCCGCTATTGCTTGTGACACCTTGTCGCTGTCTTTTGCCTCCGCCGTTAATAAAGCACACATGTATTCAACCGCATAGTTGGCTTTCAAATATGCCGTCAGATAGGCTATCATGCCATAAGATGCGGCGTGAGCTTTATTAAAACCGTATCCTGAAAAAGGTTCTATTAATTTGAACAATTCCTGAGCTTTATCTTTATCCATACCGTTTCTGATTGCACCTTCGATGAACTTCTCGCGTTGTTTTTCCATTTCCTGGGGAATTTTTTTACCTACGGCTTTCCTAAATTTATCAGCTTCCTCCCAGGTATATCCGGCGATATTTATCGCCGTTAAAAATACATCATCCTGGTAGACTAAAAGACCGTATGATTTTCCGAGATATTCACGCATTCTGGGATCAAAATAAGATATTTTCTCGGGATTATTTTTCCGGTCTATATATTCCGGTATTTGTGCCATAGGTCCTGGCCTGTACAAGGCTACCATTGCCATCAAATCTTCTATGCGCTCGGGCTTTAGGTCCTTTAGATACTTGGTCATCCCGCCGCCGGATAATTGGAACACTCCCATCGTTTCACCTTGGGATAACATCTGAAAAGTTTTTTTGTCATTAAAAGGTATATCCATTAATTTAACCGAAATATTCCGTTCCTTTTCGACTATCTGTATAGCCTCACCTAAAATAGATAAATTGCGCAAACCGAGCAGGTCGAATTTCAGAAGACCGACAGCTTCGCCGGGAGATACATTGGGATCGAGTGCATCCATATCGTATTGGGTAATAACTTTTTTTCCTTCAGGGTCAAGCTGAATCGGCGTAAAATTCGTAATATCTTCCGGTGCAATAACTACACCCGCAGCATGGACTGAAATGTGCCTTGCATTACCTTCGACTTCTCTTGCAAGATCAATTATTTTCTTGGAATCTTTATCTTCTTTATATAAACTTTTCAGCTCAACCGATACATCCAGTGCTTTTTCTATTGTCATCGGAAAACCCTGTGAACCCAGGGGGATAAGTTTTGAGATCCTGTCACCAGTTGCATACGGGTAACCCAAAACTCTGGCGATATCGCGAACGGAACCCCGCGCAAGCATTCTTCCGAATGTACAAATTTGTGCAACTTTGTCCTTGCCGTATTTTTTGGTGATATAGTCAATAACCTCTTCTCTTCTCGAATCCGAAATATCAAAATCTATATCCGGCGGAGACGGCCTCCAAGGAGTCAAAAACCTCTCGAACGGCAAATCATATTTTAGTGGATTAATGTTCACAATACTCAATGCAAATGCAACAAGTGAACCTGCCGTGGAGCCTCTGGTATTTGTAACTATACTCATTTCATTACACCACTGTGCCATGTCGGCTACAATCAGAAAATAAGTCGCATAGCCTTTTTGCTTGATGATATTCAATTCATAATCAAGCCTTTCTTTTATTTCCGCTGACACATCATCCAATCGTGATTCTATTCCCTCCCAAGTTTTTTTGTCTAATTCTTCCTCCGGGGTTTTTTCTTCCAACTCAAATTTCGGAAAATACCATTTATCTAGTGTGATTTCAACGTTGCATTTATCCGAAATTTTTAAAGTATTTTTAACTGCATCGGGTAAGTCCGAAAATAACTCATAAATTTCATTAGGCGGTCGTATGTAAAATGTAGGTATATCTATAAATCTCAGTCGTTTTACGTCAGATATATTTTTACCGGTTGCAATGCAAACCAACGCATCCTGAGCTTGAGCGTCTTTATCCTTGATATAATGAACGTCGTTTGTAGCAACAAGCGGAACTCCAATGTCTCTGCTTAGTTTAACTATATTTTCATTAACTTTTTTTTCATTATCTGCCTGTTCCCGAACAAGATTTCTGATCTGATCGTCTTTTATATCTTTTATAAATTTTTCCGCTTCATGACGCTGGATCTCCAAGTAATAGTCTTTTTCAAATACATTTAAATACCATTCAGCTGTTTTTTTCGCCTGATTGTAATCGTCATTTAATAATGCCTGTCCGACTTCCCCTAACGGGCAAGAAGATGTGCAAATTAAACCCTTTGAATACTTTTTCAAAGTAGCGCGGTCAAACCTAGGCCGGTAATAATAACCTTCCAAATGTGCAATTGAAGTCAACTTCATCAGATTTTTATATCCTTCATTGTCTTTTGCCAGAAGAAGCAGGTGGTAATTTTTTAGCTTGCTTCTCTCGGGTCTTTCCTTGTGATCGAAGTTTGTAGTATATCCTTCCATTCCGATTATCGGTTTTAACCCTTCTTTTTTCATTTTCTTGTAAAATTCAATAACCCCGTACATGACGCCATGATCCGTAATAGCAACGGAATCCATGCCTAATTCCTTTACATGCGTAGCTAATTTCCCTATTTTTGAAAGCCCGTCTAAGAGTGAATACTCGGTATGAACGTGAAGATGTACAAATTTATTAGCCATAGTTATTCCCTTTGCTGACCTCTTTGTAATTTGTCGGTGTACATTCTCATTTCAGCAACATTTTTCGCCGAATTTAAAAGATTTAATGAGTCCGTTTCAGCAGGATCAATATTAACTACCTCCAGATTACCACTAGTAACAATATCTTTAGAATAGGGTACGGCTAAAGAATCACCAAGCACCGCTATCCCAAAACTGAAGCTTGGTTTTACTTTCGCTGATACATCTTTCGTATTATCTTCGAAATCTATACGTGCCTGTTCCAATAATTTTCTGAATTCTTCAATTCTTGCACTATCTATTACGACAGCAACTAAAAACTCGTCCCCGCCGATTTTTCCGACTTCTGTTTTTTCTTCTTCATTAACCTTTTCAGAAACCACAATATCCGGATCTTTTTCGTTTGCTCTTGCAATCAAGTCAGCTTCTCTTCTGAACTTAGCTTTAAGATGTCTCCCCAGCTTTCCGAGGACTTCACTTCCTTTATTATGACCAACATCTTCATTTAATTCATGCAGTCTATCCATATCTACATAAGCGATCGCTAAAGTTGCGATATTATCCCGCTTTAAATAATCTACGTACGGGAGCACGTCAGAATTAAAACCCTTTTCATTTAACAGTTCCGGATATTTAGCATCGTGTGTGTTTTCTGTTTGAAGTCTTTCGTTTTCCACCCGCTGTTCTTGCAATATAACTCTAATCTTATCCATTTCCTCATCATTTTGTCTAATAATTTCACGGGGCCTTTCGACATATATTTTGAACCTATTTTTTGGTATTCTGGTACTTAATTTTTCTAAATCTGGAGCCTGTGTTAATTCATTTTGATTTTCGTCAGCCATTTTATAAGTATATTTTAGCAAAATTCGTCCGATAAAATACCCTCTATTATTTCAAGTTACTATTTTAACAAAATCTTTTTGTATCACTTTTTGTCCGTTTTTCTTTGACCAAAAGTAAGTAGCAAATAATATTACGGATAACAGAAATAACAAAAACTTTATACCGAAAACTTGGGTAACAATGCCTGAAATAAGAATCGGTAATAAGGTACCCACCATACCCAAAAACCAAAAATTTCCGAACACCCGGCCGCGTAATTTTTCCGGAGTAACATTTTGGATATAAGTTTGGCTCGGGACTATTATTCCTACTACAGCTATGCCTGCAAAAACAAAAGTTATGATTGTAATTAACAATCGGTAAATTAAAACAAGTTTCGGAACAACAAAAGTCAGGCTGATTAGAAATAAGCTAAAAATCAAAAGACAATTATCAATTAATCTCTTTTTTCTCCAACCCCTGCCCAACAATCTGGGTACATAAACTGAGGCAGCAAATGCTCCCAATCCTGCAGGAATCACCATGTATACTCCGGTCAGGTTAATATCGATTTTAACTACAGAATGGGCTATTTGGGGCATATTGACGATTATCACCGTCAGGATCACCTGCAAACCTACCATCAAAAGAGACGGAAAAAGTACTTCTTTATGGTCTTTAATAAAACTGTAACCGGCTACTGCTATGGAAAATATTTTAATAAAAGCACGAACGGGTTTAGTGGGTATAGCTTCCTTGGGTCTGATTTTAGGTAAATATAAAACACTGATAAAGCCAATCAGCATCAAAAATCCGCAAAGATATATCGACGGTATAAAACCCAGGTGACGATTTAAGACCCCTGCAAAACCAAAGCCGAATATAATTGCCGCCTGTTGCGTCAGGGAAAATAAACCATTCGCATATGCAAGGTCTTCAGTTTTTATAATCGACGGCAAGGTACTTGACTCCGCAGGTACATAAAATTGATTCAGGAATGAATATATAAAAACCACAATGTACAAAACAAAAAATGAGTCTTTGGCAAAATATGCGTAAATCAAAATAACTATTGCCTGAAACAGATTGGTAATAACCAGTAATTTTCTTTTATCGAGCATGTCCACCATAACGTAAGCCAACGGCCCGATGATTATCGCAGGCAGGGCATAAACAACCCATAACAGGCTGGTAGCTATGGCAGAACCCGTTTGTTTAAATATATTGACCAATAGAAGGAAGTTCATTACCTGAATAGTTAATTGAGAAATTATCTGGGAAGTCCAAAGATAAATGAACTTCCTATTTTTTAGAAGTGTCTTAATGTCACCGACCATTAAAACATATAATACTACTTGAGCATTTTTTCCAAAAGTGACTTAACCGTTTTCGCATCTGCCTGGCCACGCGACAGCTGCATTACCTTACCTATAATCACCTGGAGTGCGTTCAGTTTACCTTTTTTATAGTCTTCTATCACCCTAGGAAGCGCGGCTATTGCTTCGTCTACCCATTCTGTTAGTAAACTTTCATCTGCTACTTTTTCTTCATGTAATGATTTTAGCTTCGAAATGATTTCATCCGGAGAAGACTTTTCAGGATCGATCTTTTGATTAATGATGTATCCGGCTATTATATCTGCTTTCACACCCTGTTTTTTCCCGAACGTAAACAGTTTTAAAGCAAAATCCGCTTTCCCTTTTTTTGAAGCTAAGATAAGTGCATATTCATCCTTTACTCCAAAATCTTTTATAAATTTCCTGGTTATTTCTTCCGGTAATTGCGGTATTTGTTTTTTAATGTCATTGATAAATTCGTCATCAAACTCCATTGGGGGAATATCCGGTTCCGGAAAGTATCTATAGTCCGCAGCTGTTTCTTTGTATCTTTGGGAAACGGTAATGTTTTTCAACTCACTCCAGCCTCTTGTTTCTTGTTTAGGAGTAATTCCTTCTTCCAATAACTTCCTTTGTCTATCGAGATCGTAATCTATTGCTTTTTCTACAAAGCGGAATGAGTTTAAATTCTTTATTTCCACTTTATAGCCCAAATTCAGACCCCATGATGTATTTGCTTCCAACCTCATTGAACCTTTTTCCATATCGGCGTCGGTCACTTCCAAATAGCGCAAGATATTTCTAAGCTTTTGGCAAAATTCCTTGGCTTGCGATGCAGAATGAATATCAGGCTCGCTTACGATCTCAACCAGCGGAACCCCGCTTCTGTTAAAATCGATTAAAGTCATATTCTTGCCATTAATCTTTTTATGCTGCAGTTTACCCGTATCTTCTTCAAGATGAACGCGTGTTATACCGACTCTGCCTTCCGACGTATCAAGATAACCATTTACGCATAAAGGTTCATCATACTGACTTATCTGGTACCCTTTAGGCAAATCAGGATAGAAGTAATGTTTCCTGTCAAATTTGGATTTCTTATTGATTTTACAATTAAGAGCAAGTCCTATCATCAGACTCCAAATAACCGCTTTCTTATTGGGTACGGGAAGAGCTCCCGGCAGGCCCAAGCACACTGGACAAGTTTGAGTATTAGGTTTTTTAGCAAAATGATCAGAAGGACAACCGCAAAACATTTTTGACAGAGTTTTCAGTTCGGCATGAACCTCCATGCCTATTGTTACTCGTTCTGGTTTTATTTTAGTTTTCATGAAAAATTCCCGGACAAACAAAATAGCCTTTATAGAAATTTTTAGTATTTGAAAAAACAATACTTTTCCTAAGGCTCTTCTGAATTCTATCCTCTCTTAAAGCATTTATCAAACCCGAAGGATGATTTAACGGCTGTAAATTTGCTATTAATTTCTTTTTCTTTTTAAAACTTTCAAGGTAGCCAAAAGTCTTTTCTAACCTATCAACAAAATCTTCTGCCTGCGTAATTGATAACGGGATTTTATAGACCTGAGATGTGTGTAAGATATCTTTTCTTGTATAAATTCTCATTTTGAATTTTGTTGGTATTTATAGGCTAAGTTAATAAGCCCCTGTTCTGAATATCTGGGTCCGTAAATATTCAAACCAACGGGTAATCCCTTGGCAAATCCGCAAGGAACCGAAATTCCCGGAAAGCCCGATAATGACGGAAGTTGTGCCACCATGTCAATAAAAGGCCGGTATTTATTGGTCTTTGGCGTTGATTTATATCTTCCGCCCTGATAGAAGCCCTTTTTAAAAGCCAGGCAAGGTGACATCGGGCTTATAATAAAATCCACCTTTTTGAAAACGTTAGAAAAATAATCATCTATCAATGTTCGCATCTTCAGTGCGTCTTTATATATGCAGTCAAATTCTCCACCTGAAAGTGACCTTAATTCCGTAATCATCAGGTACTTGAGCATCGGTCCAAATTTTACTCTCGTTGAATTATACAAATTATCCAAGGTTTCAAACTTTTTAGTACTTTTTGGATATCTTATTCCATCATAGCGCGCTAAGTTGCTGGCTACTTCCGACCTATATAAAACCTCAAAAATGGATGTTGTGTGCTTTATCGGAGGAAGTTTAATTTCCGTGACTTCAACATTTAACTTAGCTATGGCTTTCAACGCTTTTTTGAAAATACTAAGTACATCTTCATCAACAAAGTCTTCCAGGTATTCAAGAGAAATTCCTATTTTTATTTTGTTTTTGGTATCTCTTGCAATAAAAGTCTTTTTTTCCTCGGTCGAATAGGTGTTTGCATCATGTAAGTCCCGACCGTAAATAACCGACAGTACCAAGGCTGCATCTTCTACTGTCTTGCTAATCGGACCCGGACATTCCAATGAAGAAGCCATTGCTATTATTCCATATCGACTTACTGCTCCGTATGTGGGTTTAAGACCAACTACTCCGCACCACGCTGCTGGCTGGCGAATCGAGTCATAATGCTCAGAACCAATCGCAAACATACACATACCTGCTGCAACAGCTGCTGCTGAACCGCCGGAAGAGCCGCCGGGTACCCTTGTTGTATCCCATGGATTTGATGTCGGACCAAAGCAGGATGTCTCTGTAGTAAAACCCATGCAAAATTCATCCAGGTTAGTCTTGCCGACTAAAATTGCACCGGCAGCATTTAGTTTTGCAGAAACCGTAGAGTCATATTGACCGACATAGCTTTTTAGTACATTGGAAGCCGCTGTTGACGGAACACCTTTTGTAACAAAGGAATCTTTGATAGCATACGGAATTCCGGTTAAGTTAGTATTCCTTGATTTATTTTTTAACTTTTTGTCTGCTAATTTAGTTTGTTTGAGCGCAACGCTTTTATTAATTAAAGTAGTATAAGCATTAATCTTTGCTTCTACTTCCTCGATTCTATTAAAAACTGAATGAGTTAGTTCATAAGAAGAAATCTGTCTTTGTACTAGAAGTTCTTGGGCTTTAGCAAGGGATAATTTATATAAATGTTTGTTAGGCAATTCATTGCTCATTCTTCTAATTTTGGTGAAACTTTGTACATTTCAAATTCATTTTCAACATCTAATCCTACCCTGAAAATTCTTTCTTCCATAAAATGCGGTGCAATTAGATGTAAACCATTAGGTAAACCATTGACGAATTCTATAGGTACCGAAATCCCGGGAGTTCCGGTCAAATTTGCCGTTACGGTTAGCACATCCGATAAATACATCTTCAAAGGATCTATTTCTCTTTCTTTATGTTTAAAAGGTGGAAAAGGAAAAACAGCAGCAGCGATCAAATCTACTTTTTCGAATGCCTGATTGTAATCTTTTATAAGCAAGGTTCTTCCTTTAGCTGCCTGCTTGTAATATTTGTCAGCATATCCTGTCGAGAGGGAATGCGTTCCGATCATAATTCTTCTTCTTGGTTCATCCTGAAATTTGTCTCGTCCATTCCCGTATCTGATTCCGTCATAACGGTTTAGGTTTGATGATATTTCTGAAAAAACAGTTACACAATAAATAGGATATGCATACTTAGCATGCGGTAAAGAAATTTCGATTAGTTGATGACCTTTATTTTCTAAAATCTTAAGAGCCTTACGAACCGATGTGTCTATCCCTTTATCTAACCCATCAAAATACTCCTTAGGTATACCAATTCTAGCTTTATAAGGTTTTTCCAATAATTTTATATAATCCGGAACAGTCGAAGCGCCAGTTGTAGCGTCATACGGATCTTTACCTGCGGTTATCTTTAATACATAAGCACTATCCCAAATTGTTCTCGTCAAATGCCCAATAGAATCAGTGGAAGAAGCCATAGCGATAATTCCATATCGGCTTACTCTACCGTAAGTTGGTTTTAAACCCACAACATTACAGTAGGAGCCAGGTTGGCGGTTTGAGCCACCCGTATCGCTTCCTGTTGCTATCGGTATAAAACGAGCCGCAACGGAAGCACCTGAACCGCTCGATGAACCTCCGGTAACTCTACCATAAGCATAAGGATTATTAGGAACTCCATAAACTGTATGCTCTCCCGAAGAACCATGTCCCCAACAGTCAAGGTTTGTCTTACCGATAATTATCGCACCTGCGTCCAAAAGTCTTTGAACAGCAGTTGAATTATATTGACCCTTATAGTCATCTAAAACTAAATCGGCGGCTGTCGTTCTTATATTGTCGGTAACAAAGTTATCTTTAACAGCAATTGGGACTCCAAATAAAGGCTTTCGTATACCTTTTTTTCTTTGTATATCCTTTTGTCTTGCTTCTTTTAATGCAATTTCTCTTATAGTTATAAAACCATGAAGCTTTTTATCGTACCTTTTTATCCTATCCAAATAAATTTTCGTCAGTTCATAGCTTGAAATTTTTTCTGACTTTAGTAGTTTTAATATTTCTTTAAGCGTTAATTCGTAAATTTCCATTTTAATTTTCCTCAAATATCGCTTCGACGGTAAAAAATCCCTGATATGTACTTTTCGCATTTGATAATGCTTTTTCTTGATTAAGAACTCGGCTCTCATCGACAACATCTTCTCTGAAAACATTTGATGCCCCCGTTGAATAACTGGTTTCGTCAACCCCTTTAGTTTTCAATTCTCCTATCTGATTTACGAAGTCAAAAATATTTGATAGTTGATCTTTGAATTTTTCAACCTCGTCTTTTTTGAGGTTTAACTTTGAAAGCTGAGCAACATGTAAAACTTCCTCTTGCGAAATAGATGATTTAGCCATACTTTCCATATGATACAAGCTTGAGGCTAAATACACAAGGGATTTAAAAAATGCTAAACTAAAAATATATGAAGAAGGATACGTTTATTATCATCTTTTATTTTATTTATTTTTCCTGGCTTTTTACCATTACCTACCTTACTCCCAAAACCGATTTATTAAATTATTTTACTTTAAGTATAATATTTTTCTATTTCGTTCTTTTGCGCGAGTCGGGTGATCTTTTCTGGTTTTGGTTGGGAACTTTAATTCCTATTCTTTTTAACCTTTCTTCTTTCACTAACTTTGAATTTAAATTCGATCTAGCAAAAATTATTCTTACTCCCATATGGCTTCCTTTGGCTTGGGGAACAACGATAATTGCTCTCAGAAAATTCTACCTTATAATCACCCGTTAAAATATAAGATTATTAGCATATATTCGTTTCATTCGTATTAATTCGTATATTAGTATTATACCAAGCAATATCACCAAATTTACCATGCCTAACGACAGAATTTTCCTTTACTATTGAACAAGGTTTTTAAAAAAACTATACTATCGGTCATGGGAATAATTGAAGATAATATCTTTGCCAACTATCGCAAAGCTCTTGAGGCCGGCAGTCTTGATCAGGCTAAAAAAGCCGTAGACCTGGCCAGAACACTAAAAGAAAAAATTGAACAGGAAGGCTTTTTAGATTACTCTTACGAGGATCAAATAAATAATTATATTCCAAGAAAATTCTTTGAACCATTTCCTTACCGTTATTATCCGAAAGAAGGTGTTGTAGTTGTAATGAATTTTGCAATAAACCTAACCGCCGGAGAAAATAAACTTTTCAACTTATTATCATCAAATGAATCTTACGCGGAGAAAATTACTATTGTTAATATGGAAAATATAAAAATGTATTTATGGGGAAATGAAAGTATCTCGAAAAATGCAGTTAGGATAGCAATTAAAAGACTCAGACTCAAAATTGAACCTGATATAAAATCACCTCAAATGTTAATAAGTGTTTATAATAAGGGCTATATCTTCCTTGGAAAACGTGTTTTTGACGAAGAGTAATATATTTACCCTTCGTAGTAAGGACTACATTATTTACCCAATAACTGCTGTAATATTTCTGTTATACCCTATATTATTTATAACCAACTAAATAGTTCCGATTTATAGCTAAATATAATTTTCACTATTCAATATAGTAATTATAATCTTTATTGACTATAGGGATTTGTTTTATATAACAATTTATACGATCTTAATAACCATTTTTTAAGCTAATATATTCTAAGCCTCAATCTGAACCTGTTTAATATAAACCTATCTTAATAATTAGCAAACTAATTAATATAGTGCCATTTTTATGCGTTGGTATTTTTTACCAATAAATAGTAATAATCATATAATTATAAGATAATTACTTTAAGATATTAAATAAAATACGCTAGAACTTTACCGAGCCTATATTAGGCGTATGTACGGCACATAACAATCATTAATAATATAATAATATTCTTAGCTATAGGTGGCATAACGATATTATTTTTATTCCTAAAATACCATATTTAAGAGTCTTTTTCACTAAAAATATTTTAATTTGATACTCTTATTAAAGAGCTTATTTGAACACAAAATGCTGTTACAAAATAATTACAAAGGTGAAACTTAAACCATTTGCTGAAGTGCTTTTACTCGTTCTTCTATAGGCGGATGCGTATTGAATAAGTTTGCAAACCAGCCGACACCTCCTTTTATACCTTCTTTAAACGGATTTATGATATATAGATGTGCAGTTGCTTTATTTGCAGCTTCAAGAGGTTCATGGTCCAAAGATATTTTCTCTAATGCTGATATCAAACCGGACGGCTGCCTGGTTAAAGAAATGCTTCCTGCGTCGGCAAAAAATTCACGTCTTCGGGAAATTGCAAGTTGAATAAGTTGTGCAATTATCGGAGAAAGTATTGCGAAAATCAGACCTAATACCATTATGATTGCTCCAATGCCACCTTTATCCCTGTCTTTTGATCTGCCACCAAACCAGCTCATTCTCAGAAACCAATCTCCCAAAAGTGCAACAATACCAACCATTACTGATACAACACTCATTAGTCTAGTGTCATAATTTTTTATATGACTTAGCTCATGTGCTAAAACTGCTTCCAGCTCTGTCCTACTTAATTTCGCCAGAAGTCCTGTTGTTGCGCAAATCACGGCATGTTCGGGATCTCTGCCTGTTGCAAATGCATTCGGAGCACTATCCTCTATCACATATAATTTTGGTTTGGGTAATCCAGCTCCTATGCTTAAGTTTTCAGCTGCAGTATAAAAATTGAATTCCTTATTCCTGTCAGCTGGTTTTGCTGAAGATATTGCCAGCACAATTCTATCTGAATACCAATATGAACCAAAGCTCATTATTCCTGAAATAATTAAAGCTAAGCCAACAAAACCTAATCCCCCGGGTTCATACCCCATATATATTCCAATCGCCTGAGCCAGAACATATACAACTACGGTTGTAAATAATAAGAAAAGAACGATTATAAAGGCACTTTTTCGCTTGTTTGAGCTTTGAACCTCGTAAATATTCTTCATATTACTCTAAATCAACTTTCGGCGTCTTCATTTCACCTTCACCAACTTCAACGTGTTCTCCTTTTTCAGGTGTAATAAGTCCGGGTTGTTCTTCGAATTTAAAAAGCATAGCTACGATATTAGAAGGCACGCTTACCCTTTTGACATTATAATCTGCTGTTAAATCGATAACCAAGCGCCTTGCATACATAATCTTATCGGAAGTATCCCTTAGCTCATCCATCAGTTTTGTAACCACCTCGGATGCTTTCAGCTCCGGATTACTTTCCACTACTATCTGTAAATTCGGGATAAGCGAGGCTAATTTACTTCCGGCATCGGCCATCTCCTGTACATCACCGCTTTTTATTGCTCCGGCAATAGCCTTCCTGGCATCGGTTAATTTATCATAAATACCTTTTTCGTGTTTCAGGTATCCTTTAGCCGATGATTCGAGATTCGGAATCAATTCCGACTGTCTTTTTAGCTGATTGCCTATCTCTTGGATAGCTGCTTTAATTCTGGTTTTACTGGAAACAAAAAAATTATATATAACAATTACCCAACCGATTAGGGCAACACCTACAATTAAAATAATCCACAATATACCCATATTTAATCACCACCCTTCGCCCTCCTTAGACTTTTATAAAAATCGTGGGTGACCCTTCCGTAGCCTTGGTGAAGGAGGGCATTCTTCTTTACCATCGGGCTTCGGAGTGGCAAGCCACCCTTTAAGGCTTCATTCTATCATTTTTTCAAAATCTTCAACACTCCTAGTATTCACAATATCGCCTTTTGTTGCCCAACCACGCCTTGCAACAGATACACCAAAGATCATATTATCCATATGATCGACATGGTGGGCATCTGTTCCCAAAGTCAACTTTATCCCTTTAATAACGGCTTCTCTAACCATAAAATCAGGCAAATCCAACCTCATTGGGTCCGCATTTATCTCCAGCCACTTATTCTCTTTTTTACATAGATCAAATATTTTTACCCAATCAAGCTCAATTCCTTCTCTTTGCTCCAGTTTTCTGGCTGTAGGATGAGCAAATATCTTGACTTTTGGATGTGATAAAGCTGATAACACCCTTTCTGTCATTAGTTTTTTTGTTATTCTAAAACTTGAATGAACCGATACCAAAGCAAAATCGAGTGTTTGCATTCCTGCATCAGTCACCGGTAGTTTTCCGGTCGGTAATATATCAATTTCCAGGCTATTGAATAATTTAATTACTCTTTTATTCGCATTATTAGATAACGAGTAATTAATTTTATCAACATTTTCACGCTTCCTTTTTAAAATATCCAGTATTTGTCTTTCCGAATGTCTGCTATGACTCGGATTATGTTCAGTAAACGCAATATATTCGTACCCCAATCCTAGTGCCTTTGATGCAACTTCTTTCATTGAAGAAAGTCCCAAATCATGGCTGGTCTCAATATCAAAGCTTGAATGGATCTGCAAGTCTGCCTTAATATCTTTCAATTCTATCAGTCTTGGAAGTGAATTATTTAAAGCTGCTTTTATTTCACCGGAATCCTCTCTTAACTCAGGTGGAATCCAGTCCATTCTCAAGAATTTATAAAAATCTTCCTCAGTCGCAATTTTTTTTAGTATCTTTTTACCGTCCTTCTTAATATATATTCCGTAATCTGAAAGGCTCAGGTTCTTCTTTAATGCATATTCGCGAAGTGCTATATTATGATGCTTACTACCTGTAAAGTGCTGTAAAAGCGCCCCAAAGCCTTCGGGAGTTTCAACCATTACATCAACCTGTATATCTCCCGGTATAACTATCGAGGCTGTCCTTACACCTTTCTCTAAAATTCGTTGAATTTTTGGAAACTTCACAAAATGCTCGATTACTACCTTTGGGTTATTCGTAGATACAGCTATATCAATGTCCCCAACAGTTGACGCTTTTCTTCTCAAACTGCCTAAAGGTTCCGCACGCAACACCTCATTACTTTTGTTTAGCCATTCTAATATTTCCTTAGCAACTTGCAAGGCATAAGGCAGCAAGATTCTTTTGCTTCTTCCCTTAACTTCGGATATTGAACGAAGAATATCTTTTTCACTATCTTCTCCAAATCCTTCTAATTTGGCGATCCTTCCCCCTTTTGCAATTCTTTCTAAATCCGCGATAGCATTCTTTTCTGAAATTTTAGACTTAAACTTTTCAACTAATTTATATGCCGTTTTAGCACCGATTCCGGGTATAATCATAAGATCAAACATTTGTTTAGGGAACCCCTTCATAACTTCTTCGAAATGTTTGGATTTACCGGTTTTAAAAAGTTCTCCCAAATGCTGGGCGATACCTATACCGATTCCAGGCACTTCGTCTAATTTCCCCTCATCCCACAAGTCTTTAAGCTCACTTGAGGCATGTTCAACCGCATCAGCCGCCCGTTGATAAGCAATTATCCTGAATCTGTTTTTCTCTTCACCTTTGAGTTGGTACGCTGCCGCAACCGCTCTCAGAAGTTCTGCAACTTGTGTATTCGTCATTTCTTGGACATTTCTACAACGCTAAAAGTATACTCCCCACAATTATGAATAAGCCAAGTCCTATACCAAAAAGTGTATATAATGATACTCCGGTATCAGGCAGCGGAGGTTGAACGGGTGTTACACTTGCCGAAACTGCTGCAGTAGAAGTAGGAAAAGGTGTAGGCGTGGGTGCTTGAGTTATTTGACCTGTCGGAGCCGGTGTCGATGTTGGTGATTGAGTAGGAATAACACTGATTGTAGGGGTGGGACTGATAGTCTGTGCATTTACGGAAAAGCTGAAAGTTTGACACAAAGAAGTTTCATGCTGCGTACCCGAGCTGTCTCCTTGGCAAAATATATCTCCCGTGATGCTCCAA
>Ga0209210_1000576_pt1 | contig 37825 bp, 55 predicted proteins | sample RifGroA1_FD_183991 | JGI IMG/M metagenome (GOLD analysis project Ga0209210, IMG submission 183991) | Contaminated groundwater microbial communities from Rifle, Colorado, USA - Rifle Groundwater A1 (SPAdes) (version 2) | ecosystem: Environmental > Aquatic > Deep subsurface > Groundwater >...
AAGATTATTTATTTTGGAGCGGAGTCGGCTTCACAAATTGCGGAGATAACGGTTTTTACTTTATAAAATGAAAAAAATAATCCTATCAATCTTAACTTTTTTTGCCACAACTTCCCTAGTCTTTGGAGCTTCTAACTTATGGGAGTATCACAAAGAGCAAGGGTTAAAATTTCCTTCATTTAAAGAAAGAAAGAATTTTTATGAAAGCAAAAACGGCGAGCCTTATATAGGAACGATTGAACAAAATAATAAATATCTTAATTCTTTGGAAAATCCGATTAAGCTGGGTAGTGGAGCTAGTGTTTGGTTTCCAACTCAAAATTATCTTAAACCGGTCAGCAACTCGTGGGGGCTCCAAGTTCCCGGCTTGGCTACTTCAACAAATGGCTGTCTTTCTGTTAATTCAAGCGGGTGGATTTCAGCTTCTGGTTCACTTTGCGCTTCGGGCACTTTCTCTTGGACACCCACCACCAACTACGGAGCTTCGGCTAATGCCACAGCCACCCCTATTTGGTTTCAGTCTGGACTTCAAGCTTCCTCCACTTCCCGTTTTGTCTACGCCTCCACCACCGCTTTGACCGTGTCCGGCAATTCTTATCTTGGAACAGTGTCGTCCGGCGCTTGGAATGGCAGTTCCATCGGCGACTCTTACATAGACGACACCATCACTCTGACTAACCTCACTCAAGTTACCAACCGCGCCATATCCGACACCACCGGCACTTTGACTGTTGGCAGAGGCGGCACCGGCCAGACTTCCTTTAGCCAAGGCTGGCTTAATTCGGATGGCGCGGTTCTCTCCGCCTCCACTTCGCCCACCGTCAATTACATCACCGCCACATCCACCACTGCGACAAGCACTTTTGCCAACGGACTGGAATTGACCGGCGGATGTTTTAAATTTGGCGGTTCTTGTCTTACCGCTTCGGCTGGCACAATAACCAGTATCGCTACAACTTTTCCTGTTCTTGGTGGAACAATAACCACAACAGGAACTTTATCATTTGGTGGACTTTCCACTTCAACAGCGGCGGTGGTAGGCAACCTTCCTTATTTCTCCGGAGTAAATACTTTTGCCAATGTCGCCACTACAACCTTAACCGCTTCTTCTCCTCTTTCCCTTTCTCAACCGATTTCGGTTATTGGTTCATCCGCTTCGGCTCTTACTATAAGCACAGCTGGCGACTGGACAGGCACCATAGACAGCAATAACTTCGCTGGTGGGGCTATAGGAGCAGGGGAACTCATCTATGGAGGTTCGGCTGGTTCATTCTCAGAATTGGCTCTTGGAACGAATGGATATGTTTTAGCTCTGTCGGGGGGTGTTCCTGCTTGGGTAGCGACTACAACCTTATCCACCATATCGGGAACTTTGGACATTTCTTCGCAGTCTAATTTAGCTGTAACAGCCCCTGTAACTTTAACCGGAGACACTTTAAGTCTAGGCACGGTAACAATGTATCCCGCTTTCACATATGCAACATCATCGGCTTGGACAGGAACTACAACTATCCCTCTCGCTCCCGCTTATGTCGCCGAGACTTGGAATGGCGTAAAATGCTTCACAGATGCAGGCACATTGAATGTGTCTTTCTATGATGGCACAAATAGAATGAACTTGCTCAACGCATCCACGACAGTCGGGACATTTACTTTGTCCACCAATAATACTTTCACTGCTTCCGAAAAACGATATGTGGATGTAGGCACTCCCGCCTCATCTCCCACTAAAATTTCTTGCACAATAAGTAAATCATTAAGTGTCAATTAAAAGACAATAAAAACGCTTATAAAAGACAATAAAAATGCTTAAATTAAAAACAATCTGGCAGAAATTCAAGCGGTGGATTATTCTCGTCATTTTTGGCGGGACGGCTTTGGCGGCGGGATTAGGAGCTGATTTATTGCTGGAACAACCAATTATTGGAACTCCCTTAATAGAAATCCCCGAAATTAAAGTATGGGTAAAAAATAAATATGTTCATCGTTTCCAAGATAATATGACTGGAAAAATTTTTGAGATTGAGACTTCACAAGAAGACTACGAAAAATATAATAAAAACAGCCAACCATACTACATCAATGCCCGATGGGTTAATTCTTATGGCGGCACTCCTGTATATTCAACTTCAACAGCAACACTGTTAGATTATCAATATACAAGAATAAGTGGAACGAATGCATCATCTACTTCAATAGTCAAAATTAAAATTCCTCAACAAGCAGAAAAAGAAATAAATGAAAATCTTATTCCAAATAAATTATTAACCACAGAAGCAATAAATCAATGAAAAAAAGATTTTTTATATTTTTTACGTTACTATTTCTTTTAATTGGAAACTGTGTGGCTTATGCGGCTATAAGTTTTGATGCAGGGACTTATTCGCAAGCAGCTGATGCAACATCTTTAACTTTCGCCCACACAACAAGCGGAACAGACAGGATACTTTTCGTGATGGGGCAAGACCAATCTGCGGACACTTCTTCTATCACAGGAATCACTTATGCGGGAGTAGCAATGACCAAAATAACAGAAGTAAGAAGTGGTGCTGGAGACAGAATGATTACGATTTGGATACTAACCAATCCCGCTAGTGGAGCAAACAATGTCGTTGTTACTTCTAGTGTTTCAACTGCATTAAGATTTTCTTCTGTTTCTTATACCGGCGCGGCTCAAAGTGGCCAACCGGACGGGTCAGATACATCCACCTCTGTAGCCGCAAGCACAATAAGCACAGATATTACAACAATAGCTGATAATTCTTGGATGATAATGTTTCAGAAAGATAATAGCGGAGCAAGAACTTATACAAGCACGACCGGGGACACAGTTCGTTTAGCTTCTGATGCGGGAGGCCACGCTATTGCTGACAGTGGTGTAATTACTCCGGCTGGAGCTAGAACAATGACTCTTCAACAAGATGCCGGAACAAATAATCACGGAGCGGTATCAGTTTCTTTTAAGCCAGTCGGAGTAACTGTCCAAGGCGAAGAATATCAAATAATTTTTGAATAATATGAACAACTATTAAGATGAGTGAAAAATGCAACATAATTGAAGAAAGACTGGAAAAACATCTTGACCAATACTCTTCCAATGGCAAAGAAGTGTTAAGATTGGCTATTGCTGTTGAAAATCTTAAAAAAGAAATGAATGACCATCATCAATTTTCCGCCGAGAATAAAATATCAAGAGAAAAAAAAGAACAGGAATTTAGAGACGATTTGAGACCGATTTTTGACAGTTATGAAAAAATTCAGCCGATAATTGAAAATTACAACGCCTTAATGACGGGGAAAAAAATGATTATCGGCTTGGCGATTTTAGCCAGTTCTGTTGGGTCTTTATATTTATTAGTTAGCAAGATTTTTCACAGATGATTTTCCAAAAAATGGGCAAAGGATGATATAATGAAAATATGTCAGGAATTAAAAATAAAAAAAGGATTTGTAAAAATTGTAATCAATTATTTATGGCATCTTTTGGAGAAATAAATCGTGGAGGTGCAAAAATATGTTCAAAAAATTGTCTTTATGATTATCAAAGGAAAAATCCAAACAAGGGAACATTCAAAAAAGGCATTATTCCTCATAATAAAGGGAAAAAAGGGTGGACAAATGGGGGTGGTTTCAAAAAAGGACATAAAGCAATTGGAAATTTCTATAAGAAAGGTCATCCAGATTTTACTAAAAATAGGGGAGAAAAAATGAAAAATTATCCAGAAAATATAAAAATTAGAATGAGCGTGGAATTTCGTTTGTGGAGAGAAGCAGTTTTTGCAAGAGATAACTGGACTTGTCAAAAAACAAAAATTAAAGGTGGTAAATTGCACGCTCATCATATTCAAAATTTTGCCCAATTCCCCGAATTAAGAACCTCCATAGACAACGGAATTACTTTATCAAAAGAAGCCCATAGAGGGTTTCATAAAAGATATGGAAACAAAAATAACACAAAAGAACAATTAGAAGAATTTTTAAATATAAATGATAAATAATTTCTTTATTCGAGTTCGCGACTGGTGGCGGGGAACATCGCCATTACTGGGCGGGGCGGGGCGTTCGTCTAAATGGCCGGCCGCGAGAAAAGCCTTTTTGGCGGAACATCCGAATTGTGCCGCTTGTGGCGGAAATAAAAAAAACGAGTGCCACCACATTGAAAGTTTTTCGCAAAATCCATTAAGAGAACTTGACCCGACAAATTTTATAAACCTATGCGAAAGCGGAAAAGGCGGAGTGGTTTGCCATTTGCATTACGGGCACTTGGGGAATTACCGAAAAATCAATAAAAATGTTATAATGGATTGTGAATTATGGAACAAAAAATTAAAAACTATGGACTAAAGCTGGACAAGCAAAAACCCGAAGACTATATTTTCGGAGCTTCTCCTTTGCCTTACGAAGAACTGCAACCCAATGGCGACTGGACAACATTTTTGCCCTACAAAGAAATCCAAAATCTAAACGGAGTAGAGCCATACGCCTGTGTGTCATTCACGATTTTAAATTGTTTGGAAATTTTGATTAAAAGAAAATATGGAATAGACACTAATTGGAGCGATAGATTTTTGGCCGCCATTTCGGGAACGGGTGCGGGCGGAAACTCGGCCAATGTTGTGGCTGAATTTCTTCGCAAGCTCGGTGTTGTCCCGCAGGAAGTCTGGCAATTTGACGATAAAGTGAAATCATTTGAAGATTTTTACGCGCCGATACCGGATGAAATTTATATCCTCGCCAAAGAATTTCTGGCCGAGTATGAATTTAAATATGAATTTGTGCCAGCCAACAATGAAAGTATCGCCAAAGCTCTAAAAACTGCCCCGCTTCTTTTGGCGGTTGCGGCTTGGTATCTTAAAGACGGGAAATACTTTAAGCCGGACGGAGTGGAAGATAACCACGCCACCACTCTTGTTGCAATCAAAGAGGGAGAATATAAGCGAGTTTTTGACAGCTATGCTGACGGCGAGGGCGACCCTTATCTGAAAGACTACGATTGGAATGCCAAACACGCCGTGATAATGCGTTTCCATATCGCAAAAAAAGAGGCAAAAAAAAACGACACTTTCTATCCCGTAAAACAGACAAATTGGGTTTTTGACTTGATAAAAGTCTTCTGCCTCGCTTTTAAAGAATTATTAAAATTATCTTTTAAAAAATGAAAAATTTTCCAACACCGGATAAAAAACCTAAAAACAATAACGATATTATGGAACACGTAGACGAATTAGTTTTAAATTGTTTGCATTGGCTGATGATAGAGGGATATACTTTTATCATTTATCTGCCCAACAATAAAAACCATTTTGTCCAACCAGAAACATCGGCTACAATTACAGTTGAATATCCTTATAAAAAATTTGCCCTTTCTGTTCAACAAGACACAATAGAAAAAATGTTAAGCGAACCAATTTCCAATGTTGGATTTTGGAAAAATTTGGAAACAGCAATACTGCACGAGTGCATTCATATTCTCCTGTGGAAAACAGGAGAACTGGCCAGAAGAAGATATACGACCCATATCGAAATTCAGGACGAAAATGAAGCAACAACAGACCATTTAACCAATATCATTGATTATATGATAAATACAATCAGAAAAAAACATATTATTAAAAAATGGAAAACATAATTTACAAAACAGGAAAAGAATGCCTTGGAAAAGATATGTCCAAGACACAGGGCGAATTTGGCTGTGTTGAGGCTGTTTCGGCTGTCTTTTATAAAGCTATCGGACAAGAGCTGGGAGAAAATCTGTCCACCTCAAAACTATATCGGTCATTGTTAAAGGACACCCGATTTAAGCGAGTAACAGAGCCACGCCTCGGGGATATAATCATTTCCCCGACTGATTACGGACAAGGTTATGGACATACCGGTATCGTGTCCGATAGTGGGAAAATTCTGTCCAATAACAGTAAAAATTCGCTTTGGGACGAACATTTGTCCATTGGAGAATGGCGGCTGAAATACAAAACTTTCCCTATCGCCTTGTTTCGTTTTCAATTTCCCGCCGAAAATGTTATGATAGTTTCAGACATAGAACAAAAGAAAATTAGCATCTTGCAAAAAATTATAGAATTATACAAGCAGATTATCAGCCAATTATCAGTTAATAAATTAGGTTCAAAAAATATGTCATCAAAACTTTTTCGGATTAACTTGGGAGATTTGGGGCGTGGAATCTTAGTCGCAGTTTTATCAACGGTATTTTTAGCTTTTGGAACGGCTTTAAGCGCAGAAAATTTTTCATTCGCTTCTTTTGATTATGCCAGCCTTTTGCAAGTAGCTATGGCTTCTGGAATGGCTTATGTTGTCAAAAATTTTGTAACTTCTGAGCAAGGAAATCTTTTGGGAATGGCGGACAAGTAGAACTCGGCGGAGTTATCCGCCACTATGTTTGAAATTCTAATAACAGTAATTTTAGCCGTAACAACTATTGTTTTACCAACAAAGCCATACGCTAATTTTACTTATATCGCCGACGCCAAAACCAATTCATTGGCCTCTTCGGCTCTTATTGTTTCAGTAATTCCCGATACCCCCTATGCTTCGCCCGAAAAATCGCTTGCCTTGAATGAAAACGGGGGGGTGAGGGGAAAGGACGATAATGTGGCCACAAGCTCGCCTGAAGCGATTGTAGAGCTTATAATGGCAACCTTTCCGCAAGACCAGATTATGCTTGAAGTGGCAAAAGCGGAAAGCGGGCTAAACCCCAAAGCAAAAAATCCAAATTCTTCCGCAACGGGAATTTTTCAAATTTTGTCCGGAACTTGGAAACACTTCTCTTGCGAGGGTGAACCGGTGAATGCCAAAGACAACATTCTTTGCGCGAAAAAAGTTTTGGACGGGCAAGGGCTTGGAGCGTGGCAAGAAAGTTATCCGCTTTGGAAAAATTTTTAGCCGATAATTCGTAAAGATTTTATGGATTGCCGGCTGGAAGTTATGACCCCAGTAAAACAGGAAAGAAGCCCTAATCTTGCTTCTCTGTCCGGTTTGTAAAACAAAAACGCCCGCTTGATATTTCAAGGAACGAGGCGTTTTTGTTTTATCCACACCTTATGCACATATTTGATTTGCAAGTAGAAAAAGGGAGAGCATAATAAAAATATGAAACAAGGTGGGAAAATAGCTGGTGGAAATCCATCAAGAGGTAGAATGGAAAATGACTTTTATGCTACGCACCCAAACAGCACAAAGGCACTTTTAGAAGTGGAGGGAATTATTTACCCTGCGTTAGAACCTGCTTGTGGCGAGGGGCATATATCAAAACTTATTGAAGACCCGTCGCTTGTATCAACTGATTTGATTTATAGGGGGTATGGTGGAAAGAATACTGTTGATTTTTTGACGACAGATTATGGTGGGTTTTCTTTTGAAACAGTAATTACAAATCCGCCGTTCAACCTATTCCAAGAGTTTGTAGAAAAAGCATTAAGTATCGCAAAAAAGAAAGTAATAATGTTTGGAAAACTACAAGCACTTGAAGGACAAAAACGAGCAACCTTCTTACAAAAAACTCCACTTAAATATGTTTATGTTTTCAAAAAAAGACAACAACCTATGAGAAACGGAAAAGAGAACGATGAAATCACAGGGAAGAAAATGAGTAGCACAATGGCATTTGCTTGGTATGTATGGGAAATCGGCTATGAAGGAGAACCTATTATTAAATGGATTTAAAAATTTTGTCCGGAGCAACCAAAAATAGATTAACTCCCGAAACTGTTCAAAACATTCTCGCCGAAGTGAAAGCGGGGGCGGTGAAAATGGTGGTGGCGAGAAAATATAACATAGACCATTCTCTTATTTATCATTATTTAAAAAAAGCGGGAATAACTATTTTAAGAAAAAAATCGGCGTGGGCAAGCAAGAAAGATTATAACCGAGAATACAAAAAGAGAAACAGAGAAAAAATCCTAAAATATAGTTATGAATACAGAAATACAAAAAAATTCAGTAAAAAAATCAAAGGAAAATCTTACAAAGAATTATTGGCGATAGAAAACGAGAAGCGGAAAAAAAAGGGTTGGTATCAATTAAAAAATTCGAGCAAAAAACAATTTTATATAAAAACAAAGACGGACAAGGAAATCCCTAGTCCGTCTTGCCCGCCCCAGACAACCGACTTGTCAAATTGCCCAGAAGCAGACAATTATTATTTCAAAAATCCGACTTAAAAATTTTGTTTCGGTTTTGAAACTGATTGAAGTATAGTTATCCACATAAATATTTGCAAATATAATAAAGAGGTATAAAATAGGTGTATGGATAAAATTTTCGTAAATAATTTAATAGATAATTATCAGCAGGGAGAAGATGGTTTAGGTTTTGCGAAAAGCCTTTCCAGCCGTCTTCTCCCTTTTGGTTGTTAAAAATATGAGCAAAACAAGAATGATCAATACAAGATTATGGAACGATGGTTGGGTTAGAGAAAAACTTAATCCATTAGACAGACTTGTATTTATTTATCTTCTTACTAACGAACATACAAACATTAGTGGAATATATGAATTACCCATAAGCACAATGTCTTTTGAAACCGGCATAGAAAAAGAAGAATTAAACAAGTCAATGTTGCCAAGATTAGAACCAAAAGTTTTTTATAAAAAAGGATGGGTTATTTTGATAAATTTTCTAAAACACCAAAATCAAAGGAGTCCGACTGTTAAAAAAGGCATAGAAACTGAAATATCCTTAATTCCCAACGAAATTTTACAAATTGCGATAGGGTATGGATACGGTATGGATACCCTATCGCATCTTAATCTTAATCTTAATCTTAATCTTAATCTTAAGAATGATTTTACTAACGTAAAATCTCTTTTACAAATTAAAAAAAATATGAAATATAATCCAAACAACTTTGAAGACGATTATGAGAAAAAGATAAACTACGAAACACAAGAAGAAATAAAAGAGAAAAAAACAGAAGGTAGAAATATAATTGCCGGAAGATTACAAGATGAATTTATAAAAATAGCTGAAAAAGAAATCAAATGCAGACCTATGTATAATAAAGCCGGCTATGTTCTTTTGTGTAGGGCTTTAAAAGTTATGAGCGAAAAAGATATATCAGACAGTTTTAAAGATTGGTTTAATCAATCAAAAAAAGACGAGGACTTAATCCAAATAACCCAAGCATTATCAAGCAACCGCCTTAATCGGTGGAAAGTAAATAAATAATTTTATGTCATTGCCCACAGGAATAGATTTAGTTAAATTAGAAAAAAAACTTTCGGTTTATCAAGGTGAAGATAAAATAGTTTCTTCGGAGGAACTAACTAAACTTGAAAATCAAAGTCCAAGCAAGATATTCAGATCAGGTATTCCAAGTATGGATAGGTTGCTTAATGGGATTGAGCCTGGCGAACTTATAATCGCCACCGGCCCGACAGGTGGGGGAAAAACAACCTTACTTATGAGCATCACGCAAAATATGGCGAATAAAGAGATAAATTCAGTATGGTTCACAATGGAAGTCCCCCCCCGACAGTTTTTGCACAAAATTCAACAAAAAGGGAAGTTGCCTCTTTTTTATCTTCCGTCAAAAAACACAGAGAATAATATCCAATGGCTGATGGAAAGAATTATTGAGGCAAAAATGAAATATAATACCGAAATTGTTTTTATTGACCATCTCCACCAAATTTTTTCAATGGAAAAAATGAAAAACTTGTCTTTGGAAATTGGCGATGTGGTCGCCCAGATAAAAAAATTAGCGATTGATTACGGATTGGTTATTTTCCTTGTCGCTCACAATAAAGACCGAGACGACAACAAAGAACCGCAAATGCAGGACATACGAGATAGTGGAATGATTAGCCGTTTAGCTGATGTGGTGATGGGAGTATGGAGGGTGCCGAACGGAAGCGATATTAAAAGAAATAGAATGGAAGAATTAGTGGAAGACGATACTTGGGCGAAAGTAAGAATTTGGAAAAATCGCCGAGAAGGGAAAATGGGAACTTGGTTTATGAACCACCAAAATCATTTTTTACAGGAATTGGAATTAGACAAAATTAGCAATGAATTTGGAAATATATGAAAAATTATTTTGAAATTTTTGCAGGCAATGAAGATTTTTTAATTTCTTTGGGTTTGGAAAAAGAATACGAAAAAGTGGGAAAAGAATGGCAATCAACTAAATCTTTTTTGAAACATAAAATCACGCCAGCGATAATGACAGGGAAAATAAGAAAAATTTTGAATGAAGTTTTACTAAAAATTCCAAAATTGAAAGAAAAATTATTATGCGAAGATAATAATGCCAGAAAATCAGGAAATTGTTTTGAAAAAAGAAACATTGATAAAATTATTCTTTTGGAAAAAATTGAAAAAGAAATAAAAGATGACTTGAAAAAAAACGCTATGCCGATTGAAAATTGGATATTGCCGGCCGATATTAGAAATATCAAAGATTATGGGTGGGATTGGTTTATTAGAATTTTTTATAAAAGAATTTTATGTTAAAAGAAAAACAACAAGAGCTTATCAAAAAACTCCGCCAAGCCAAAACTCCGGCGGAAGAAGATAAAATCAAAGAGGAAATAGATTTAGTGGAAGAAGAAATTTTTAGGATTGATTATTAAATTTATAAAAATATGAATTGTGATATCCAAAAATGCAAGGCAGAATGTTGCGGGGCGGTGCCTCTGCCAAGACCCTTTAAAAGATTTTCTTTTGCCCGAAAATGCGAAGTGAAAGATTTTGACGATTTTTTTATCGCTTGCGATGATAATTTAGTTTGCGGTTTCTTGGACGAAAATCACAAATGTTCAATTTATGAAATGCGTCCCGAAGTTTGTCGGAAATTCGGCGATGCTTCTCATTCATTATTAGTGTGTGAATTTTTAAAATGAAAATACCAAAAATTATTATGGAAAACAAAGATAAGATTATAATGGATAAAAGCAATAAAGATAAAACAATTTTAAGTCTTTGTTCTGGAACGGGATCTTGGGAAAAACCCTATGTTGAAGCTGGCTATAATGTTATTTCCATCACCTTGCCTTATTACGATATAAATCTTACGAGAATTGAGGACGATAGATTGACATTTTGTTCACCTAACGGAAATAGCGCCTCTTATAATCGCAAAACAAAATGTTTATGGTATTCTGGCCGCGCCGCCTTGCACAATGTTTTCTTTCGCCCGAACCAACGCAAAGAAGCCAAGAGATTTAAAAGAAGGTATGGAATGTGTCAGAACTTGTCTTGATATTATTTGGTCGTGCCTGGAAATTAAACAAGACACGACGAAAAAAACATTGCCTTTAAAATTCTGGGTTTTGGAAAATCCATATTTTGGATTTCTAAAAAATTTTCTCGGCAAACCCGCCTTTATTTTTGACCCGTGGGAGTTTGGCGACGGTTATCAAAAGCGAACGGCACTATGGGGTAATTTCAATGAACCAACTAAAAATCCAATACCAATGACGGAAGAAGCAAAAGCAAAAGCAAAGACAAACAGTTATCTTCACACCATGGGAAATTCTACAAATAGAGGGAAACCTCCCTCTATTTGGGCGGAAAAAGATTTAATAAAATTTGATATGTTGGCAAGTAAAGATATTCATTCGGAAGCATTCGGATGTTGGGACAGGCAAGCAAGGAGAAGTATAACCCCGGCCAGATTTGCAAAAGCTTTTTTTGAAAGCAATTTATGAAACTTTAAAAGATAATAAAATAATTTGACAAAATAAACCTACTTGTTAAGATATAAAAATATGAATAACGCAATAAAAAAGTTTTTATCCGAGAATGGCAAAAAAGGCGGATATGCCCGAGCTAGAAACTTAACCAAAAAAAGATTAAGCGAAATTGGAAAGCACGCTGTAATGGTCAGAGAGAAGAAAAAAAGAGAAAGATTAAAAATTGACAAAAAGATATAATTCGTGTTGTTTTGATGTTCTGTGTATAACTTTCCTTGACATCGTGGCAGATAAGATTATACTTAAACCAAGATTGAAAAACTGGACTTCCTCCCGTAAGCCGGAGCCGAACCAAGACACAGTCTAAATAGGCAAAGGCGGAGGGAAAGTCTGGTCGCTCAATTATAGGTCGTGTTAAAAAATAATTAAAATAATTTTATGAAAAAAAATCTAACAAAAATAAATAACGAATTATATTATTTCAAAGATAATATAAAAATTGTCATTGACAGAAATGACAGAAAGACATATCCGCCCAACCTCACAGGTAACATCTCTCCCAACCTCACAGGTAACATCTCCAACATCAGAGGTAACATCTCCAATCTCACAGGTAACATCTCCTATCTCACAGGCGACATCTCCAATCTCACAGGTAACATCTCCAACCTCACAGGTAACATCTCCTATCTCACAGGCGACATCTCCAATCTCACAGGTAACATCTCTCCCAACCTCACAGGTAACATCTCCAATCTCACAGGTAACATCTCCAATCTCACAGGTAACATCTCCAACCTCACAGGTAACATCTCCAAACTCACAGGTAACATCTCCAAACTCACAGGCGACCTCTCCAACATCAGAGGCAACCTAGACGATTGTGAAATTACCGAGGAAGAAAGAAAAAAAGGAATTGACATTAACGACTTAGTAAAATAATTTTATGAAAAAAGAAAAAGAAAAGTTAGTTAAAAAAATAGAGAAAAAATTGTCAGGTCTAATTTGGACAGTGCAAGCAGACAACAGAACAGGCTTACACAAAGGTTTGTTTTGCAAACAAAATTATCTAGCGAAGTTTGAGGTTTCGGACATAATGGATTTAATAGAGGATTTAATTAAATAATTTTATGAACTACGCTTTAAAATGTTTTTACGCCGAACGCCGAAACAAAAAAATAAAATTCGTCTTATACAGTCTAGTGGCGATTATCGGAATGTATGCTTTATCTGTTGCGATATGGTCGGTCGCAACATACGATTTTTGCCCATTATTTTTTAACATAAAATGTTTTTAAATTTATGGATAAAGAAATAAAAAAGTTGATTATAATCAACACCATACGAGACATCCAGCTTTCTTTACTTAAAGAGAAACAGAAAGGATTGATAATTAACGAAGATATTGTCAACGACATCTTATTCAACATAGAGAACGCTGAAATTGGTGATAGAGCCGACGAGGAATATCAAAAAGAGAAAGACGAAGATGCAATGGAAGACAGCAAGTAGATTATCAATTAAGGAGGACATTCGGGGGAAAGATTACGCAGTCCTGCTTAATCTATCCCCGAATAAAAAAACATATGGATAAAAATTTAAAAAGCAAAGCAATTCTGATTAAGGGTAGGGAATATGTCCAAGTATCGCACCGCATCATATTCTTCAACGAGAATTATAAAGACGGTTGCATTGGCACAGAGCTTGTAACCTCGCCCGAAAGCGACCACATCATCATCAAGGCGACAGTTTATCCCGAAGGACTGGCCGGCAGAAAATTCACCGGATATTCGCAAGCGACAATCGGAGATGGAATGGTGAATAAAACTTCGGCGCTGGAAAACGCAGAAACAAGCGCGGTCGGCCGGGCATTGGCTCTTATGGGTATTGGCGTGATAGACAGCGTGGCAAGTGTGGACGAGATAAACAAAGCCACCGGCTCAAAAGGCAAAGAAAAGTCTGGCTCGTTCTGTTCGGCCTGCGGTTCGGAAGGAATAATCTCGGCCAAAACAGGCAATCCCTATTGTCCGAATTTCTTGCGTCATAAAAACGATAATGTAAAATATGCTTTGACCACCAAAGCAGAAGACGAAAAAGTGATAGAATATGACAAGCAAAATGCCGAAGATTTTAAAAACGATAAACCGCCTTTTTAAAAAAATGAGCTGGGGAAAAATCAAAATCAGGGCAACAGACGCTTATTTTTCCAAAGCCCTCCGTAAAAAAAGAGGATACAGATGTGAAAAATGCGGAACATTTTATCCCGAAGGCAAAGGATTATCAGTTTCTCACTTCTATGGCCGAAGAAATGAGAATGTGAGATTTGACGAGGATAATTGCGATATACTGGATTATTGCCATCAGAAATTTGAGGAGAACCCGAATGAATACCGAGATTATAAGTTTGAAAAGTTAGGAAAGAAGAAATTTGACGCATTAAAATTAAGAGCGAATTTTTACTGCAAAAGAGATGACAAATTGATGATGATATATCTTAAAAAAACTTACTCAAATGTCTAAATTCATAAAAACATTTCAAGTTAAAATAACCAACGAGGGGGAATTGGTAATTAAAAACCGTGAGGAATTTGAAAATTATCTTACTTATAAACTCGCCGATAAAGATTGCATTTTGACCATTGAAGAAAAAAAATACAAAAGGTCGCTTCAACAAAATGCTTATTATTGGGCGTATCTTAATCTTATTGAAGACGAAACAGGTAATTTGGCGGAAGATATACACGAAATAGCCAAAAGAAAATTCTTGCCTCCTAGATTTATTTCAGTTAAAGGACAAGAATATAAACTGCCAGCCACAACTAGCAATTTAGACAAAAAAGATTTTGGAGATTATATGGACAAAATATCGGCGTGGTGTGAAATTGCGATACCCAATCCCGAAGAATGGAAATTCCCAAGTTTAATAAAAGAAGACAAAGCTAATTACGAATATCCCAAATTAGAAGAAGAACCGACATTATAAATTAAAAATATGAAAAAAATAAACAATAAAAAAAGTGGAAAAGAAAACCCAACAATTTCAGAACTGATTGATAGAATAAAAGAAGAAGTCGGAAAAACATTTGCGGGATATTGGGGAAGTTATCAAACAAGGGAAGAACAAGCGTTTAAAAATTGTTGGAGTTTGGCAAATTTACAGCCATTGGAAGCGAAAGAGAATTTGATAAAACATAATCATTTTATTTTACAAAGTCAGCTAGGGGAGGGGATAAAGGTCGGAAAATTATAAGAATAATTAGGGAAATAAAATTTATGATGGATTTACAAACAATGCTAGACAACGCAGTTGCCGCCAAAAGGGCAGAAGAGTTAAAAAACTCTCCGCAATTATTATTGGGTGAATTAATCCTTAAACTTGAAGCGGTAAAGAATAAAGATTTACCACTTTTTATTGACTTAATGGACAAAAGACCCAATGGAATTGGAAGTTGGAGGGGTATATATGCAGAGCTTGCAATACAAACAGAAGATTTTGGCAGTTATCAAACAGAAGAAATTGAAAAACAATTTGATGATGGATATGTTATTCACAAACAGAGGAGTATTGGGAAAAAAAATCCCACAGTTGCAGAATGGATTGATGTTTTGAAAGAAGCAGTCGGAAAGACATTCATAGGATATAAAGGCGGAGATTTTGTTATGGGTAAAGGAACGCCGGTTTATCTTGCGGAATATGGAAACTCAAGTTTTAAGATTGACGACAAAGAAATAGACAAAAAAGATTACTCAAATTACAAAACAACCTATTTTATAGATATTAGAGAAGAAAAAAATAAAGTTTATTTAATAACTGCATTTGAAGATTAACTACCCAGAATTAAGATATAATGTGATATAATAAGAGTGATAGTTCGTTGATGGGGGAAAAAGCTCACCACTTGACGGAGAGGAGAGCACTGAAAGGTCAATATGCATTTGTTTTTCCCCACCAGCGAATTATTACGAATAGCTCTTTTTTAAAAAAATAAAATACTGAACAGAGGTTGGTTGATGTTGTGGGGACGGTTCAAATCCGTCATTTGTGAATAAATGCTAGCTCACTTATTCGCAAAGATGGCACACCACTGCACCAGCTAATCTCTAATCAGTATTTTATTTCATACTTTTTTAGGAGGAGAAGAAAATGAAAGGTATTATTCAATGTCCGGTCTGCGGTCATAATCACGATTATAAGATAAGCCATCAAGTCCTCGCTTTTGCTTGTCCGTTTCTCAATGGCGTAATCCACTTGCCTTTTTATTCCGAGCAAGACATAGCAGAACACAAAAAAGAAGCCGAGCCTAAAAGAAGAAAGTGGTATATTTGGTAAAAAGATTACGATATGCTATAATTTAATTATTATTAGCCTTGTAATCAAAACTGGATACCCACTTACAAGGCGGGTGTCCAGTTTTTATAAAGAAATGCCATATAAAAATATATCACAAAAAGAGTATTACAAAAATTGGAGAGAAAAAAACAAAGAGAAAATTGATAAATATCGTAGAGAATGGCGAATGAAAAATAAAGGGAAAATGAAAAAACATTCAAAAACTTATAGTGATAAACATCAAAAAGAAATAAAAGCATATCGTAAAAAAAATAAAGAAAAAATCAAAAAAATATGTAAAGAATGGAGGGTAAAAAACAAAGAAAGAGATTATGAAAATCATAAAAGGTGGCGAAAAGAAAATAGGGAATGGATTAACGAGAGAAATAGAAAATGGATAAAGAGTTATTTAAAAGTTCCCAAAAAACGATTAGATGTTAGAATTTCTACTTCAATATGTAAATCTCTTAAAGGTAATAAAGCAGGCAGAAGATGGGAAACATTGGTAGGCTACACATTACAAGATTTATATCAGCATCTTGAAAAACAGTTTGACGATAAAATGACTTGGGAGAACTATGGAAGTTATTGGCACTTAGACCATATTGTTCCAAAATCTTGGTTTCCTTATCAAACAAGGGAAGAACAAGCGTTTAAAAATTGTTGGAGTTTGGCAAATTTACAGCCATTGGAAGCGAAAGAGAATTTGATAAAACATAATCATTTTATTTTACAAAGTCAGCGAGGGGGAATGTGATATAATAAGAGTGATAGTTCGTTGATGGGGGAAGATGTTGGTTAAACACCAATCCAAGAAATGAATTCTAGATACTCTTGGTAGTTTAAATGGTAAAATTTCCCCACCAGCGAATTATCACTGATAGTTCTTTAAAAAAAATAAAATACTGATTAGAGGTCGTGCAGGTTACTTGTCCGTGATGGCCTCTAATCAGTATTTTATTTCATACTTTTTTAGGAAAGGAGAGAAAAATGAAGAAAATTTGGGCTTGTTTTGAAAATGAGCTTAAATTTTATATTCAAAAAAGAAAGGCAGGAGGTGAAACTTGAAGAAAAAAGACAAAGAATTTGCGGAAAGATATGCGGGCAAAGATAAGATAGTGGGTAGGCCAATAAGACTTAATCGGCAAACATTGAAAGTAAAAAAGGGTAAAGATTACGCAGAAGTGCTTTTTTTCTCGGATCTGCATTATGGATACCCAACAGCGAACATAGAGAAAGCGAAAGCTATGCTGGATTATGCTCTTGATAATGGTATTTATGTTTTACTGGTCGGCGATTTAATTGAGGCCGGACTTCGGGACAGTATAGGCGATAGTGTTTATCGTCAAAAACTAAACCCGCAAGCCCAAATGGAGGCGGTGGTTGAGTTGCTGACCCCACTAGCCCAAGCGGGATATATTATTGGACTTCACGAGGGCAATCACGAAAACAGAGTTTTATTAACGACAGGGATAAATATCGCAAAGATTATAGCCAAAATGTTGAATGTTCCTTATCTTTCGTATTCTTGTTGGAGTTTGTTGAATGTCGGAAAACAAAGATATTCTCTTTATTCCACACACGGAGTTTCGGCCAGTATTATGGAACACACGAAACTCAACGCCGTTGTAAAACTCGGTAAGATAGTTTCGGCCGATGTTGTTGCAATGGCTCATACTCACGGGCTTGCAAGCGATATTATAATCAAGCAATACTTTGACCCGACAAAAAACAGGATTGTGGAAGCAAAGCAATATGTCGTATTGACTGGCGGTTATCTTGATTGGGATACGAGTTATGGACAGCAGAAAAATTATCCTATCGGGAAAATCGGCTCACCCAAATTAAAACTTTTTGCGGAAAGAAAGGATATTCATTTCTCATTATGATAAACAACATATTGTGTCCATTTTGCGGAAGACATCACAAATTTGAAGAAGGGGTAAATAAACTAACTTTCTACTGCTCGGCGGTAGAGTTGCAAATTTCATTAGACATTTTCAGCCCTAGAAGGCAGAAAGAATGGACTGAAAAAAGGAGGGACGACAGTTGAAAGTTTTTTATGAAGCCGTAAAAGAAAATCTGTATTGGCTTATCCTCGCGTTGGCTTTCGCTCTGCTTCTTTGGCTAGCTCCGAAAGTGAACGCAACTGAAAGGATGGTGAAAAATGAAAGGAATTATTCAATGTCCAGTCTGTGGTCAAAATCACGATTACAAAATAAGTCATCAAGTCCTAGCTTTCGCTTGTCCATTTCTCAATGGCGTGATACATCTGCCTTTTTATTCCGCCCAAGAAATAGCGGAACATAAGAAAAGGAGCGCCGAACCTTGAAAGATTTTGACCTTTTTGAAATATACGATGACAATGTTGTTTTAGAAATTTGCGAAATTTGTTTAATGATTAGAGCATTTTCAGAAACTTGGATTAAACCTAACGAACATATTTTATCGTTTTATTTTTCCATCAAGAAACAACTTTGCCTTACTATTTGTCCAAGTTGTTTATGTGAATTTTATTCAGGAAAAATTAAATTTTAACCGACAGAAAGTGAGGTGATTACGATGGCAAAAGTGATAGTGAAAGTCTGTGTTTGTGGAAAGCATTTGCGAAGAGATGACCAAACTTGGCAAAGTCCGTCCAAGTTAGTCTGTGAAAGTCTGAAAGATTATGTCGCAAAAGGCGTAATTGAAATTGAAAGAAAACTTTGCCCGAGTTGCCAGAAAGAGGGTTCTCAATGATAACAAAAGCGTTTTGTCTCAAAAAAAATGAAATCATTGATAACTACAAGACGGTAAATTATTGCCTGCACATCGGAATAGGCAAAGCGGTTTGCAAGAATTTTTCCTTAAAGCAGATCAGCCAGAAAGGAGTGATAAAAGTTATTTCTTTGCAACTTCTTCCTAAAAAGTAATTTAGTTCTTTAAAAAGGCGTGAGCGAAGCCTAAAATTCGCTCTTATTACCGCAAGTAGTCCCGTAGAGGGCGGGGAGCGACTGTAAATCGCTTACGAAAGTCCTGTTAGTGCGACTCTAACTTTGCGGATATTGGAAATTATTAAATAATAAAACAAAATGAAAAAAGAAAAATCAAATTTTATAAAATTATTAAAAAAATAAAAATAAAATTATGAACATAACAAAAGAAAATAACGAGCTTGTCATACGAATACCTTTGAAGCAGAAAATCAATAACCCGTATTTAGACGACAAGGATTTGGGCGAAACAGACAACTTGGTTGGGATTATCGCCGACAACGCATATAGCCTTTCGCAATTGATTGATTTGGATTATAAGGGCGACAGCCAAGAAGGCTCGCCGATTATAATGTTTGACGACAAAGAAGAACTTGAAAAAGTTTGCAAGGATTTTGGAATTGAATTATGGGAATTGCCACTTTGCGGAACTTGCGGAAAAGCGATAAGGGGAACATTTACGATTAAGAAGAAAGGGAATGTATGCTATAATTGTGAAAGAGATGAAATGCAAAAATTGTAAAATAAATAAGCGAGAAAAACAATCTATGAAATGCGAAAAATGTAATTTTGATAAAGAATTTGAAGAAAGAAAACGGCAAATGGAAACTATTGAAGAATGTATTGATTTGATTGACGAATATCGGGAAGCGAAGTTGAAAGGAGAAGTTTAAAATGATATAATTAAGAAAATGGAAACAAAAGAAACAAAAGACGGCATAGTTTATATATGTGAGAAGTGCGAGAAAGAAGTTGGGCAAGTAATTTTTAATCGGGAAACAAAAAAGTGGGAATGTGCAAAGTGTTTTTATAAAAAAAGGGAGGGTTAATTCCCTCCTTTTTTATTCTTCTTAGCCCATTTAGCCTTAGCTCCAATTTTTGCTATCTCAATTATTCTTTCTTTGCTTAAATTTCTCGCTCTGGCTTGACCTCCTAATCGCCCTAATTCCACCGCCGCTTTATTTTTTTCCATAAAATTTATTTAACTTGTAAATTCTTCATCCATAAGCGGATTTAAAATCCCAATAATCCCTTAAAATCCCGACCTAACTTATGAAAAAACCTGTTTGCCTCGTTGCCAATTCTCTTGATTTCTCTTGATTTTTTGCTATAATTAAGGAAGAAAATTGATAGAAAATTGACAATAAAAAAACCGCTAAACTGGTAGTAAGTCTAACGGCCTTTTATTTTTTGGCTTTTATTATTCGCCTTTTTATTTTTCGCCTTTTAATTCTGCGAGTGTTCGGTGTAGGGTATTATAGCCACATTTTATACATAATCCCTTTTTGTCTGTTGCGTTATGCTCGCATTGAGTAGCCGGTCTATAAGTAATTAAGTCTTGCGTCGTTCCGGTGCTATACTCGTGTAGCTTGGCATACAATCTATCGTCAATCACATCAAGACGGATGCGGTAGATATTCGCCCTTGTCGGTGTTCCCTCCACTTTTTCGGCCTTGATTTCAATTTCAAGAAAATGATTTCCACCTTGTCCTTTGCTCGCTCGCTCGCTCGTGATTGTTCCATATAGTTTCATAAAATTATTTGTTTAAAAAACTTATAATTTTATTTTTGACTTCATCCTCTGTAAAAGACATTATCGCTCCTTCTAATGCATCATAAGCCTGTATGTTGATAATGTCCCAGTATTCTGTTTTACCTTCCCATAATCCGCTATCACCCGAAGCATAATCGCTTAATCTATCTATGCAGTCCATCGCTTCTTTCAAGGCATCGGACGAGTTATAGATAAAATATCTATCGGATGCTTGCCACGCTTTATCAACAACATCCTCCGACTGATAGATAGCGTCGTATATCTCGCTAGCAATATCATCGTCAAGCCGATACATTCCGCCTTTCTTGTTTTCGTTTTTCCATTTTGCCACCGCTTCCGCTATTTCCGGCTCCAATTCTTCCGCTATTGTTTTGGCTTCTTCTTCCGCTGTCTCTCGCCAATTTCTAGGCGGTTGATATTCTTCCGCTATCATATAATCTTGTTCCACCCTTTCACTGGCAAGGGATAACGCTTTTTGTTTGGCTTCTGGCCAGCTTTTGGCTTCAATGTCGTCATATATCCAATTCCACGATACTTTGATTTTGTATTTCATAAATTAAATTTAATTGTTAAAGGTCTGACTGACTACCCAATCAGCCGGAAAGCTTAAGCCCTCCATAATCCGGCCATAAAGCCGGACTAGCAAGGTTTAAAGATTTTCAAGCATTTCAGAAAAATTAAAGGCTAGCATCGCTTTGTCTGCATAACCCAAATCATCGCAGTTGTTTACTTTTTCTATAAACTCACGGTATTCTATCTGTCCCAGATTTTCAATATAGCCGTTTTTTTTAATAAAGGCCGTAAACATTTGCTTTTTGCTTTCTATCTCCCTTTGATACATTTTTGTTTTGTCCATATGTTTTTAATCCGCATAACTAATATCATTTCTCCACACTCCGTAATTTTCGTATAATTCCAGTTTTGCATCGCCAAAACCGTTCTGATACCGGTTGCTCGTTGCAATTTCCAGCATATTGTTTGTTCGCATATTGTAATATTGGATAATCGCCCCGCGCTCATCATATTCCATCATCGTATAGAGTAAGTTATCAATGGCAATATAATCTTCAGTCCCTTCCTTTTGGATTGATTTCTCCGCTTCAGTTAAGTTTTTATATCTTGCTTTTTTAAGAACGATTTTATCAATTCTTTTGTAGGGTGTAGTTTTTTTCATAAATTATGCTATAATAATAAGCGCCCATAATATAAGCCCGCCGAAGAATACGACACCAAAGCCGATGAATTGCTTGATGCAGTCCATCCGCTCAATTCTCCGGTATTGCTTATAAGTTACATTTTGTCCTTTGTAAAACATAAATTTAAAAGTTGGCTAATTCTTCAACCAAATCCATTATGTCCGAAACCTCAAATTTCGCTAGATAGTTCGGCTTGGCAAATACATCTTTACGAACGCCTGTTATGTCGTCTGCTTGCACAGTGGCAATTAAGCCGGACAGCTTTTTTTCTATAAGTTTTACCAATTTTTTCTTTGTCATAAGTTTTCATAAATTATTTGATAAATACGACTATGCAATAATTATATCAAGTCCATATCGGTAAGCAAGCCCATAATGTCGCACAATAATTTAAAATATGTGGATAGTGAAATAACAGAACAAACAAACAAAAATGTCAAACAAAAGTTCAAAGTTAATAGATGTCGCACAATATAATAATAACAACGCTCTACAATGCGATATAAGAGAAGATAATTAAGCAGATGATAGTATCATACCACCCCAAAAAATGAAAAAATACATCACAAAATATCCAGTGAATTGGCTATGGCGAGAATTAAGAACCGCCCATAATAAACTGGCTAGGAATAAGGATATAATGTTTATCAATGAATTATTTGATAACAAGAAGTATTCAATAAACACTCTGTATGATTTTGTTAAAAAATATAAGGATGAAAAAAAATGTTCAGAGTTGTATAAACTTATAAAACAAAAACTTGAAACAAGAGCTGTTCAAATGGGTTTAGGTTTTGGTGAAAATAGAACCAATAAAACAAACGCCGCCTTTTTAATTTTCTTTATGAAAAATGCCTACGGCTGGCAAGATAAAACAGAAGCGACGCATAACATCACCTTGCCTACTCCTATATTGGTAGGCCTAAAAATTAAAGGCGACACTCCGGCGATTGAAGCCGGCCAGGAATTTGAAAAGCAAGATTTTAAAAAGTTCGTTCAAAATAATAAAGCGGAATATGTAGAAGCGGAAGAGGTAGAAGCAACAACAACGGAACCGGTAGAGGTAGCAAAGTAGCTTGCCCCCTTTTTTCGTTCGTTATGGCTCATTATACGAGTAAGAAAACAAGCCGTAAGGATAATAAACATAATAGACTAGCTGTTTTTGGTCGCAAAATGTATATTGTGCGACACAGTAAGAAGAGGTATCACACCCCATCCTGATTATTAAGTGTTCCTATTGCGACAGTTTCGCTCTATAATCCCCGCCGTTTGCTCTATGGTGAGGCAGGACGAATGATAGAGGGGGGGGGAGGCATCAACCCCCCACCCCCCGATATTATATACTCCCCTCTCTGCAAAATTTTTTATTTTATTCACTTGCTTGACACACTTGCTTGACACAAGAAATGGGTATGCTAGACTTAATGAAAGGTCAACTATTATGCCTCTAATAAACACAAAGAAAATAGTGTTGGTGCGGTTTATCACAAATACTATTTTGTTTGTTGGAGGTAACAAACATAATTTCTTGACCGAAATTGGAAGAAGTCGTCAGTAATGGCGGCTTTTTCTGATTTAAATATCAATCAAGCCCTATTGAGGAATGGCTAAAAACTTGCTCAATTATTGAGAACAGATAGGATTTGCTTATAAAGGGAAAGCTTTCTGAATCAGCCCAGCTCTGTTTCACCTCCAAACAACTGGCAACTTCCATTTGTTCTTAATAAGAGATTGATTATAAGATTATTACAGCCCAGCCTTAACTCCGATATGTCGGGGGTATGGAAGGGATAACGGAGGGGATTAGGATATTTATGGCATTTCAAATAACGACAGCCACGAAGAAGATAATGAAAATGGACAAAAGGATTAGGGCTGTCCAAGGCGGCACAGCCGGGTCAAAAACGGTAAGCATACTTCTTTATCTCATTCATTTGGCTCAATCAGATAAAAATCCGAAATTAACCAGCGTTGTTTCGGAAAGTTTGCCCCATTTAAAAAAAGGGGCGATGAGAGATTTTTTAGCGATAATGCAACAGCACGGTTATTATCAGGAAGACAAATGGAACCGGTCTGATTTTACTTATAATTTTGAAACAGGGTCAAAGATAGAGTTCTTTTCGGCTGACCAACCGGCCAAAGTCAGGGGGCCAAGAAGAGATAGATTATTTATCAACGAAGCCAACAACATTCCATTTGAAACTTTTGAGCAGTTGGAGATAAGGACTAATGATTTTGTTTATATGGATTGGAATCCGACTAATGAGTTTTGGTTTTATACCGATGTCAAAGGCAACAGAAGTGATATAGACCACATTATTCTTAATTACAAGGATAATGAGGCTTTGAATCCGGCTATTATCGCCTCTATTGAGCAAAGGAAGAACCGAAAAGGTTGGTGGCAGGTTTATGGACTAGGGCAGTTGGGCGAAGTGGAGGGTAAGATTTATAGGGACTGGCAGATAATTGACGAAGTTCCCCACGAAGCCAGACTGGAGAAATTTGGGCTGGATTTTGGTTACACGACCGACCCCTCGGCCATTGTCGCCGTCTATCGGTTGAATCAAGGTTTGATTTTAGATGAAATTCTTTACCAGAAAGGACTGTCCAATAAGCAAATCGCCGATATTCTTTCCAATCAAGATAAGGCTGTGGTCATCGCCGATTCCGCCGAGCCGAAATCCATTGATGAAATCCACTCTTTTGGTATTCCGATTATCCCTTGTAAGAAAGGCAAAGATAGCGTCCGAAGCGGAATTGCTTTGGTTCAAGACCAAAGAATTTCTGTTACCAAAAGAAGCGTAAATATCATTCACGAATACAGGAATTATTTGTGGTTGGCGGATAAAAATGGTAAACTGGTATCGCCGAACGAACCGGAAAAAGGTTTTGACCATTGTTGTTTTACAAAAGATGTGATAATTGAAATTCCTGTCGGCTACATTCTTTTCAAAAAATATAGTGGCAAAAAAGACGTGTATGAATTTATGGGTTCAAAAGTAACAGCCGACCATCCTTATTTAACACAAAGAGGTTTTGTGACGCTGGACAGGTTGCGATATTCTGATAGAATAGTGTTATGGAAAAACAAATTATTGACGGAATTACCTTTAGACGATACCCAAAATCCAGTCGCAGTGAGCTTCGGAACTATTTTAAATCTTCTGCGGAGAAATGTTTCGGCTATAAAGCAAAACGGCTTCATAGGTATTTATGGGAAAAACATAATGGTGAAACGCCAAAAGGTTTTTATATCCACCACAAAGACCACAATCCACTTAATAATAGTTTGGATAATCTCAAATGTTTATCACCTGCCGAACACAATAAGGAACACTATAAAGAAATGCTACCAAAGTGGCAAAAGAATATCAAAAACACCATTAAGAAAGCTAGTGAGTGGAGTAAAACTAAAGAAGGGCAAAAATTCCGTAAAAGACAAGGTATTAAAAATGCTTCATATTTCCCAAGATACAAAATTACAAGAAATTGCAACCAATGTGGAAAAGAATATGTTGCAAAAACAAAACACGGAAAATTCTGCCACAATAATTGCAAAGCTAAAGCATTGCGGGCAAGAAGACGTTTATGCGACAACAACGACTAATGGTTTTTTTGTGGCAAACGGAGTAGTGGTATCTAATTGTGACGCAATTAGATACGCAATAACCGCTATTCCAAAACTCTATTCATCTGAAACCGGCGAGAATAAAGAAAAAAGAATTTTCAATGAAATGATAAAGAGGAAAAAGAAACTTACAAAAGAAAAAAGACGATTATTTACTTAAAAAAATGATAAAAAAAATATATAAGTTGGGAGGAGAAGGAAGGGGAGCGATTAAAAATGTTTCCAAACAAGTCGGGGACATTTTGGGTAAGACTTTGGGGCCGGCCGGAAGAAATTATTTTCTGCCCTCCGGCATTACCAATGACGGGCGGACAATCGTAAGCGAGATACGATTTGAGGATGAGTGCGAAGATAACATAGCTTTGGCTTTCCACGAAATGGCTCGGCAGACAGACAAAGACGCTGGCGACGGCACGACTACGACAATGGTCATCGGCGCTCAACTGGCTTGCGACTGCATTGACAGAGTTCCCGACATTGACGCCCCTCTTGGAGAAGCCAAAAGCTCAATGGAAATGGCAAAAGAATTGGAAACGGAAAAAGATAGGGTGTTAGAAATCCTTAAATCTAAAATTATAAAAGTGGAAAGTTTGGAAGATTTGCGGAAAGTCGCTTATACGGCTATGGAAGATAAAACTGGGGCTGATATAGTGGCGGAAACAATGTGGCAAGCGGGCAAAGACGCTTATCCCATATTGGACAATGGCTTTAACGGGAAAATAGAAACTTCTGTTGTTAATGGTATTGCTTTTCCTTTTAATATAGCGACAACTTCAATGTTCAACGGAGTGGGTAAGGCGGAATGTTCGGAAATCCCGATTTTAGTCGCCAATCATTGCTTTGAGCAATATCTTGAAGTTGCTCCATTTATGCTTTCTATGCTTCAAGGCAAGACCAAGCAGAACGGATTGGCGATAGTGGCCAAACAATTTTCTATTCCGTTCATCAACTCGGTCAGCGATGCGGTGAAGAGAGCGAATTTTCCCATAATTCTTGTTTCGGGAAACTTTCACAATGACACTTTCGGGGACATCGCCGCTTTCTGCGACGCTAAACTGATTGATACCCACCCCAAGACCGGAGTGAAGATAGCCGAAGCGAAATTCAGCGATGCGGGGTTCTGTAAAACTTTTATCGCCCGAGAAAAAGAAACTACTTTTATCGGCGGACGGGGATTGGAAAGTTTAGTTTATGGACAAGAAACCCTGACGAAAGTCGGAGTAAGGGTCAAAGAAATTGAGAAATTAAAAGAAACGGAAAAAGACGGCAAAGAAAGAGATTTAATGGACAAAAGAATAGCGGCTCTCTTGGGCGGTATCGCCACGATTTATGTGGACGCTAAAACCGTGGCTGAAAGATATTATCTGAAACTGAAAGTGGAAGATGCGATGAACTCTTGCAAAGGGGCGTTAAATGACGGAATGGTCAAAGGGGGCGGGGTTACTCTTAAAGAAATCTCTGATGAACTTGGTGAGACATCTTTGCTTTATAACGCCTTGCGAAAACCTTATGACAGGATAATCCAAAACAATCTAGGCAAAGAATTTGATTTGGAAGAAGTGTATGACAGTTATCTCGTAGTCAAGGCGGCGGTTGCCAATTCAGTCAGTGTGGTTAAAGTTCTTTTGACCATTGAAGGAATTATCGCCAACAAAGAAAAAGATGAAAAATAAAATAAGAAATTTGATAATAGATTTGATAATTGGAAAAGACAAACCAATTCCGCCTTTATCCAAAGAACAGCAATTGGGACTTTTCGCCCAATTATATGAGAATGATACTTTCCGTCTGTATCTTAATGCCAGAGAAGACTATCTGATTAAACAAGGAATGGAAAGATTTTTGGAAGGCAGATTGGACAATGCCAAAGGAATGGCGGGGCAACTTTTAGAAGTGAGAAATTTGAGATTGAGAGCAAGGGCATCTTATTTGGCAATTCAAAAATTAAGAAAAGATAATGCTGAAAAAGTTGCTGAAAAAGTTGCTTGACAAAATTACTGAAAAATAAAACTTGCTTGACAAATAAAAAGGTGATATAATTAAATTAGAAAATTAAACAGGGAACGAACCCTTGTAAAAAGCGATTATTAACTAGACACATCAACTATGACAAATGATGAATTAGAGTTGGAAACAACTCCCAACCCTGACCAGCAGGAGATTCAGCTGGAACCTGATGAGAATAATTCAGAAGACCCGAAGTCCGATGAGTTAGACAATCAGGGCGGCGACCCTCTTGATAAACTTGAAAGAGACGCTTTATTAGCCGAAGCAAAAAAGTTTCGGGCAATCTATAACAGGCACAAGCCTGAAAAGAAACCCGAAGAAAAACCGATTGAAGAAAAGAAAGTTGAAAAACCTGATTTTCTTAAAAAGTCGGATTTTGAGTTGGCTAACCAAAAGAAAGCTATCCGTATGGCAACTGCCGTTTCCGAACAGGACACGGAAGAAGTCAAATCTTTTAAAACGGATTTGCTGGAAAATTGGGATAAGGCTCGCCAGTTTTATACTCCTCGCAGGGGCAAGGATACCGCAGAGGACATTTTAGAGGACATTAAGGACGCTTACACGGTGTTTAACACCCGCAGGCCGAAGGCGGAAGCTAAACCTGACATCAGTGATTTGACTACAACCAAGACAAGTCCGACAGGCAACGCTCCCGCTTCAAAACCTCAAAAAAGTTCTCTCAATATCACTCCCGCCAAAAAACCGAGCGAATGGTATAAGTAAGGTATAAGTAATATCAAAAGTATTTAAGGGTTGCTGTTATTATAAGTTTAACAGCAATAAAATGAGCTTTATTGTTCAAAATAGAGAAGAGGGCAAAACAGTTTCTTTGCCGGCCACAGCATCTACCGCTTTCACTAAAAATAACGGAGTGAAATTCACTTCCGGTTATTTGGCGGCTTCTGCTTCGGGGGACGCTTCCGTTGATTTTATTTCAATGGAAACCAAAACCTCGGCGGCAGGAGATGGCACGGATAGTATTCTTTGCACCCGAATAGACCCGTCCGTGGTTGTTCACGCCACGACAGGCACAACACCTGTTCAGGCTACACACGTTGGAAACCGCTATGATATTTCCGCCGCTGGGACGGTTGATTTGACCGCCACTACCGACAAGATTTTTCTTATAGAAAGAATCATAAACGCAACTGACAAAATCGTTGAAGGACGATTTATGCAAGCTATCGCCTAGTGATAGGTGATAGTTTGCCGCAGTTTTATTATCAATTTAATTTTATCATTATGTTAACAACTACCGACTACACAACTTTGACCCAGAAACTGAACGAATGGTATAACGAGTCAGCCAAAGAAAAGGTGCAGGACTGGATTGGCAAGGAACTTTTTGATGTTTCCGAAACCAACTGGCAAACCTACAACTACCTTATCTTGAACGGCATTGCCAAATTTGACCGAGTGGCTGAAGGAGCCCAGCTCCCAGTCGCTAGTTCAGTAGAGGGGGATTCTGTTTCCGCAACGCAGAGGCGCTACGGAGGCCGTGTGTCCATTACCAAGGATATGCGAATGTTTGAGAGATATGACCAAATGCAAGAGTTAGTCCGCTCGGCAGTGGACTATGCTTTTGACAGAGTAGACCAATCTCAAGCCGACTTGCTTACCAATGGGTTTTCCGGGACTTCCTACACGGACATTTACGGATATTCCCAAGCCAACACAACCCCGGACGCTGTTGTGTTCTTTTCCGCTTCCCATACCAACAACCAGAACTCAACAACTGCCAGAAACCTTATCAGAAATTCGGCCGCCACGGCGAATCCGGCTCTTTCCAGAGATGCGATTATCACCGCCAGAAAAGATGCCAAGACCCACAAAGACCCTAATGGCACCAATAGACCGATTAACCTTAATCAGTTGATTGTTTCAGCCACTAATGAGGATTTGGCGGAAAGAGTTGTCTTTTCATCGGGCGTTCAAGGAACTCCGAATGTTGATTTGAACCCCTTGAAGAGCAAAGTTTCTAACATCCTTGTCTGGTCAAGACTGGATACAAGAGGAGATGGCACGGACACTTCCGCTTATTGGTTTATGGCCGATTCAAGGAATATCAAAAGCACCCTGAAATCGCCGTTCGCTCAAAAACCCCAAATGGGCGAATCAACGCAAGTCCACGATTCTCTTAACTGGGAATACCCAATAGACGCTTATTATGTGCTGTTTCTCGGCCAGAGTTTTAATTGCTGGGGGACAACAGGGGCAAATTAAAGGTCAATTATTATCAGCTTAATTTACGCTTATGCTTAATTACGCAAATCTGGTATCACAAGGACGGGCAAAGGCTTACGGACAGCCGTGGTCTCCCGAAGAGTTGGAGGAGTTGATGGCTTTGGAAAAAGCCCGCAACCTCACTCGTTTGGAGGCGGCGGATTATATCCGCAACGGCATTAAGACGGCGGAAGACTACGACAAAGCGGTGGAAAAGAAATTTAAACCGCTTGGAGTGGAAGAAGCCGTAAAAGCGTCCGCCAAGATTATTGAGGACAGAGGGAAAGAAGTCGTAAGGGAAGTAAAAAGCGGACGCAAAACAAAACAATGATTGACTATTTAAAGAAAAACCATTTGAGCGTTCTGATTATCGCTTTCTTGGTCGCTTCGTCTTTCTTGGGAAATAGACTGGAAACAAAAAATGTGGAGAGAATTGTGAAGGAAGTTGATAGCTTGGGGGCTATCAACAGAAGTTCCACCACGATTTCCAATCCGCACACTTTTCAGGAAGGCATAACAGTCAATGTTCCTCCGGCTGGCGGAGCTTCCTTGACTGTTGATGGGACATCCACTCTTACTGGCACGACTACGATTACCCAATCGGTTGATGGACTTGTCGTCGGCGGGACTTTTTCAACCGCCGCCACAGGAACTGTCAGGACGATTTACACCAACAGCACCGGCCCCAAATTCTGCGATTCTCACACAGCATTCCTTTATGTCAAAAACAACGGCTCATTTGCGCCGTCTCTTGTATTCAGTTTAGGCACTTCCACTACTGCTGTTGCTTCCACAAATCTTGTGGCTTCAAGCACAGTAGCGACTACAACTACGACAATTATAGTGCCGACTGCTTCAAGTTTCATTCTGGCCGCAGGCGATGTTTTGACTGCTATTATCGGCGACATTACCAATACTTCGGCTTCCTCTACTTACTATGGTAATTGGAGCGCGGAAGCGGGGGTGTGGTGTCAGGACATTTCCATTTAGCTTTTACTCACCGTTTTATACTTGTGATATAGAGCGGTGCGATAAGAGCTAAAAATTAACAACTAAATTAAAAAAATGAAAATACTAGCAGGGATAGCAATTTTAATATCAATAATAGCCATAGTAATTTCTTTTAAAGGAAAAGAACAAACAAACTTAAAAGGTATGTTTTCAAGAGTGGCTTCTTCTTCTACGATAACGGTCGGGATACAGGAAAATAAAACTCTTTTTTCCGCTAAACCCTCTTGTTCCTCCCGTATTATCTCCACAAAAGCCCAAGCGATTATGCTTTCTTTCCATTCGGCTGTAACTCCGACTTCAATGGATGGAAATTGGCAGGGAGCCAGCACTACTGTCGCCTACTCATCTGATGATTATGGTTGCGGAGCGGTATCGGCTTTTGGAGTAAATGCTTCCAGCACAATTACCATTACGGAAACTACTCTATAAATATGCTTGTAATAAGTTGGAAAAATAAACAGCTTCTCATAAATCAAAGCCACCTTTTGAATTTAAAGATGGAAGAAACCCATTTAACGGCGGACATCGCCGCCGCTTCGGGGACTTTGACTGTTTCCAACATCAACAGGTTCGGTATAAATCAAAACTTAATCATCAACCCATTCGGAGAAACGGCGGAGTTTGTCAAAACCCACGCCACCACCGTTCCGTCCGGAGCGACCATAACCTTGGCGGCTAATACTTCTTTCGCTCATTACGCCGGAGAGAAAGTTTATCTTATTCCCTTTAACCAGATTGAATTGGCTCACACCACGACTTTAACGGGAACAAAAACCGCTTTAACCACGACTGCGTTAAACGGACTGGTGGCTTTGGAAGCGGATAATCCAATACTTGTCTATCCCGAACCTGAATATAATTCGGGATATTATTTCGGGCGATATGTGAATAATATCGGAGTGGTTTTTACCGCCGCCACAACGGACATTATCACCTCAACGGCTCACGGATTGGTTAATGGGGATATTATAAAAGTTATTTCTGGCACAACTCTGCCTGCCGGACTTTCCACGACAGTTCTTTATTATGTGATTTCATCCGCCACCAATACTTTTAGCGTGTCTTTGACTAATGGCGGTTCAGCGGTGGATATTACCGACACAGGCACGGGAACGCACACTTGGTATAAATGCTCTCTTTATTCGGACGGGGTTCAATATGGAACTTGGGAAAGAAGCTCGGTTGGTTTTATGACAGAAAGGGCTTTGAGAGATTTGGAATTGGATTTTTCCGACAAACTTACTATCCAAGATTGCTATGAATGGGCGAATGATGGGCTTAAACTTGTTCAAGGAAAATTAAAAAGGTGGCCGGAGCATTATTCCTATAACGCTGTATTAGGACAAGTTTCAAGAGGAACGAACATTTTGGCAATGCCGACAGACGCTTATGACACCGAAACAAACAAGAGTTTAATCGCTGTCAGGATAGGCGACAACGGAAAACTGGATTATTTAGACCCTGTTTGGTTTGAGGCTCAAATGACGGGGGTCAAGAGGACGCAAGTAACTACCCAAGCCGTATCGGGACAGACGACTTTGGAAATAGACAATTCTTATGATTTTGCCGATAGCGGTTCGGTTAATGTTTATGTGTCGGGGACGAAATACAGTATCACTTATACTGGCGTAACTCGCTCCGCTACTGTTGGTATTCTTACCGGTGTTCCCGCTTCGGGGACAGGTTCAATTTCCGTAACAATAGCGGTGGACACTTATGTTTGGCAGGACGAGGACGAGGGCATACCAAGCTCTTTTACTGTGCGAAACGGGAACATAGAATTTTGGCCTTTGGCGGACGGCAATGAAGACAATTCCAATATCTACGGGGATTACGCCAAAGTTATTACAATGGTGGACAGCGATGGCGACACTATTGACCTGCAAAGATACGATATGATTTCCGATTTTCTAAAATGGCGAATGAAAATGAAAGCAAAGAACAACGGGATTTTGGATTACACGGACGGATTTTATATCGGATTTAAAGAAAAACTTAATGATGCTATTAGAACTCTTCCTTCAAATAACAGGTTTAGAATGCGACCATCTTTAAACAAAATGTATAAACGAGGCAACCTTACAAGGAAAGCCAATTTGCAAAGTTTGGATTATTCACAACAGTAAACAACAATGCCAAGTATAAAAATACAAGACTTTAGCGGGGCGATGTTATCGGACGCAAATGTTTCTCTTTCTCCCGCCAATACAGTAAACCTGCTTCTAAATTGCGAAGCGGATATTGAGATTGGTTCGGTAGTCTCCCGTCCAGGCAGAGCGACTATTGGAACGCAAATGGTGGACAATATGACCGTGTTGGGACTTCACCAGCATATAGATGTGGACACCGCCGCCAACAACAAACTTTTCGGAACTATCAATGCTTCGGGTGGAGCGACCTCCGTGATTTACGATGTTAATGATGTGGCGGGCGGAGTGGTGGTAACCGGACTGACTGCCAGCAAAAAAATGCGTTCCCTTGTCTTTAACGGGGCGACTTTGTTTATCAATGGAACGGACGCGGAAAGAAGTTACACCTCGGCTGGTTGGATAACTACCGGAGGAGCATTTGATTTGGCTAATATGCCGGCGGGAAACTTATGCATAGAGTTCCTAGACCGGGTGTATATCGCAGGAGTAACGGCTACTTTGACTAGAATTTTCTATTCGGGAGTTTCCAATGGTTCAACAGTGTCTTGGACTTCTGGTAATGGTTTCGTGGATATAGAACCGGAAGACGGCGGGGGGCCGATAACGGCCTTAGGGAAAGTTCCGGGTTATGTCCTTATTTTCAAAGAAAGAAGTTTGCATCGTTGGAATTTCAGCTCGGCTTTTCCTGAAAGTCTTATTCAAATAGGCACACCCTCGCAGGAAAGCGTGGTAATGGGCGGAGGACTTTGCGCGTTTTATTCCAATTCCAATGAAAACGCCAAAGGATTTTATATCACCAACGGCTCTCGTCCTGTCTGCATATCCCAAGACAACAAAAGACCGATTAAGAAGTGGGTGGACGCTATCGCTTCGGCTTCGGAAGCCAACATCGCTGGTTGGGCGACAGACCGATATTTCGCTTGGAGCGTGGGCGACCTTACTGTGGATGGGGAAACTTACAGCAATGTGGTTTTTAAATACAATAGGATTTTAAATCAATGGTCAGTCAGGACTTATCCGACCGAGTTCAGGGTTTTTGCCAATTATTTGGTGTCGGGCGTAAATACCACAGTCGGGGGGGATGATGATGGTTCGGTGTATAGAATGGACAAACCAGCGACTTACACCGATGCTACCACGACCACCACCGCCAATTTTCCTTTTAAAATAAGAACTCATCATAATAATTTTGGGGAAAACAAAGAAAAAGAAATAGCGGACAGAATAGTGATACGGGGTAAAAATTTAAACTCGGTAAAATGTTTCGCTTATGTCAATGAAATTCTTGACCCGATAGAGATAAATGGCAAAGGTTTTTTAAATAAAGTTCTTTCGGTTTTAGGAATTAGCAAAACGATTAAAGGAACAACAATTTCATTGGAAGTGTCGGGCGAGTCGGCCGGTTCGCCTGTGTATGTGAGAGAAATAGAAATCCCAGAACCGAAAGTTATAAATAATTATGTCTAAACTTGAAAATAATTTAGAATACAATTTAGATGATTTGTTTGAGGGCGACTTGCCCGAATCTATTGAATTGCCGGAGTTGGCTGATACGCCGTCATCCGTCAATCAATTCACAGATGGTGTTTCTGGTGGAGCGATAAAAGACGGAGAACTTGGAGGAAATTTAATAGGGGATAAATTGTCTTGGACAGGTTCAAAATTAACTATTACTGGAGAACTAAATATTGGAACTTTGTTTTTTAATAGGCAATATGTTATGACATATTTTGAAAGTCTTGATGGTTTTACTTCTTTAGCGACAGGTACTGGAGTTAATACCGTAGGATTGGGAAGTTTATATTTGCGAACTGGTTCAACAATAAATAGTAAGGCGGGCATTTCTAACGATAATCTATCAATTTTCCCTTTAGATTTTCAGAGCAAAAACTCAATTTTTGAAACAGTATTGGCGATTCCCACATTGACAGGTTCAAATTTTGATTCGTACTTTGCGGTTGGACAAATATTGGTTGGGGATAATACAGACCAAGGATATGGATTTAGAATAACTAATGATGTTTTGTACGCCTTTGTTGAAGTAGATGGGGTACAAACGACAAGTACAATTACCGGGATTACACTTGGAAACGCCAATGCTTATTTGGTAAGAAATAATGCTTCAACTAATACGGTCACTTTTTATGTAAATGGAGTGCTGAAAGCGACTTTGACGGCTAATTATGGTGTTGGTGCGAGTTTAATTGAGGAGAGATTTTTGTTTTACATTACAAATACAGTAGCCACTTCTCGCGAAATGTATGTAAATCACGCAATATTTGCTCAAGATTTATAGATTTATAGATTTATAATAAAATGGGAAAAATTAGAGACGAGGAATTTGAAAACTTAAAAATTGAAAACAATAATCTAAAATCAGATATTGAAATTTAATAAATAATGAGAAAAATGTTATAATATAATATGACTTTAATTAAAGGAAAAGTATTAACAAATGCTGAGCGTTGCAAAAGGCGTTTTATTAAACATCCAGAAAGGCACAGGAAGTCTATCAATGAATATCGTCGCAAACAACGCTTGGCCGCAATCGCTATTTTGGGAGGAGTTTGCAAAAAATGTGGTTTTAGTGATGTGCGGGCATTACAAATAGACCATATAAATGGAGGAGGGGTTAAAGAATTAAAAAAAGTTAATGGCACTGAACATACCAAAAAAGTAATTAGAAGCGTTTTGAATAAAGAGAATAAATATCAACTTCTCTGTGCGAATTGCAATTGGATAAAAAGAGTTTTAAATAAAGAAGCAACTGGTCGTCCATTAATCAAAAATAATATTATAATATAACTATGACAAATCCCACACAAAATAATTTCAGGTTAAGCGATGGAACAATAATCAGAGCTGATATAAATCCTAATCAAGCGGCTACTGTTGATGTCGCCCCTATTTTGACAGGAAAAATTGCGGCTGATATTCCAAAAGAAATTTTGCAAATGGAAAGGGATTTGCAGGCAAAAGGGATTAAAGGAACTCCTTACAATGCGAATACATCAATCCAACCGCCCGGAATAAATCTTTCCAATACTAAATCCACTGCTGATGTCGGTATTAAAACGGCTCCAATTTTATTTCCAAATCAAGGAAGTGGCAATACTGCCGGAGGCGGTGGCAGTAGTGTAACAGTTAAAACCTTTACCACCCCTAGCGGAGCGGTAGTGGACGAAAAAGGAAACTTAATCAGCTCGCCGGGCAACCAACAAAGCAACCAACCGCTTCCCGACCAACCTCACCCCAGCGACACCTCTTTGGCAGACTTGCTCAAAAATCCCAACATTACCCAAGACCAAAAAAATATGATTAAGGGGGTGTATGATATTGTTTCTAAATACGATGAAGCCCAAGCAAAAAAACTGGTAGCCGCTTTTAATGTCGCCACAGAGTTTTCAGACCCTTTTTTTAAAGCCCAGACAGCGATGGTGATTAATTCTCTAAATAGAGGGCTTGCGACTAACACAAAAGATTTGAAATTTGATGAAACTCAACTGCAAAACACTCTTACTGATTTGAAAGCAAACATAGCGGCGTCAAAAGACTACGCCGATTTTGAAAAAACAAAGCAGTTGGAAGAATTGGCTGGAAATTATGAAGTGGATTTGGAAACCATTCGGCAAAACTTGGCATCAGTCGGCAAAACTTCTTCTTCCGTCCGTTCTCGCTCGGAACAATTACTGCAAGAACAAAATGAGGGGATGGTGGAAAGCGTTGGAAAAAAATTCAGTTTTCAGACAAGGGGATTGGAAAGGCAACAGGCTTCCGCCGTAAGAGATTTGCCTCTTGAATTGGAACGGCTCCGAGATAAATCCACCCAAGCCAGAATAGAAGCGTTAAGAACTGCCGAACAGCAAGTCGGAAGCGGGGCATTAAGCGGATATGCCGACCTTTTTGGAGGCATTGGCGGAGAACTGCCGAGAAAACAAGTAACAGACGCTTTATCATTTAGTTCAAATTGGTTATTTTAGGTTATTTTAAAAAAATGAATACACAAGATTTGCAAAAAAAAGCCGAAACGATAAAACAAGAACTTTTAACTTTGAAACAAAAAGGATACGGGAATATAGACACTTCTCAAATTAAAGGGGATTTGTCGTCCTTGCCTTCGCTTTCTAACACCCCTGAAAAAACTTTGCCTGAAAGTTCCCCATCCAACCTTCTTTCATTCAAAGATGTCCTTTCCAAAGCCACCGATTTAGCCAGAGAAAAAAGAAACGCTCTATCGTTGTCATTTATGTCCAGCGTGGCTCCGTCTGGGACAATGGCGGCTTCTGATTTTAATTCCATTTTAGGAAATATGAATACCGCTTCGGAAAAATTTATTGAAGAAAAAACAAAGGGAACTCAATCCAAATTTGAATTAAGGAATGTTGGCAAAGATTTAATGGAATTTGAACTTGATGCATCAGGGAAGGTTATTAAGCATAGAGTTGTGGTAAGTGAGCAAAAACCCGCAGAAATTAAAGATATTTCTGGTTTAAGTGATATTGAAAATATCACAACCAAAGATTTAAAAAACGAAGTTAGAAAGACTTTTAATGTAGATTTTAAAAATAAACTCTTACAGGAATTAACCGACGAGCAATTAAGAGAATTTATGGTTGATTATAAAAACAAACAAAACGAAGAACAAATGACGATTGAACCGGGAAACTTTTATGAAGATTGGAAAAGGGGGATAGGAATTAAAGACAAAAAACAAGAAACATTAACTGATGATGATGTTATAAAACTTATGGATAGCGGATATTCTGATGAAGAAATACAAAGTTTTATAGATAAAGGTTTAAATATGGAACAAATCAATGCTAATAAGTGAAAGAATTAAAAATTTAAGACAAGCATATCCATCTCTCTCTTCCTATTCGCCTATTCAACCAAACCAGCCGATTGATTTAATTAAACCTGTTGAGCAAGAAAGAAGCACTCCACAACAAATAACAAAAACAGACTCCGTTATTGAGGGTCAAGATGTTGTTTCAAGGACAATACAGAGCGCCGCATTGGATATACCAAAAGCATTTGCAACTGCTTTAAGAATTATTACAGAACCCCGAAAACCAAACGAAGAATTTAGAAAATATTTTCCC
>Ga0209210_1000577_pt1 | contig 37813 bp, 33 predicted proteins | sample RifGroA1_FD_183991 | JGI IMG/M metagenome (GOLD analysis project Ga0209210, IMG submission 183991) | Contaminated groundwater microbial communities from Rifle, Colorado, USA - Rifle Groundwater A1 (SPAdes) (version 2) | ecosystem: Environmental > Aquatic > Deep subsurface > Groundwater >...
GATCACTACGATGAATTAAGAGACTGGTTTGCAACATGGTTATTTGAATACAATCATGAGAGACCACACCTTGGAATTAAACTTAAAACACCATATGAAGTTGTTGCAAATGTCCTGTCAGGTTAAGTTATACTACCTAGGTAAAATTGTTGGACTATTCGCTTTGGTTTTTTGTACAACCATGTCAAATATCCTGTCGTTAACGTAGTTCTTTAATTCTGGGTTTTCGTCCAGTTTTTTATATAGATCAAAATGGCTATTCAACATTGTAATCAGCTCTTCTTGAAACAAATTATTAAACTTTATTTTTGCCGCATTCTCGCTGTTGTTTTTGATCGATCCTTCAAGCGACTGGTTATTCAGCAATTTCTGACTTAGGGAGTTAAGTATTACTTTGTCAGTAGCGTCAAAAGCTGTTCCAAAACGTTCATTTATATCCTTAATAATTTTAGAAAGAGGATCTATTACTTCTTCAACTGTTCCAGCATCGCCACCCGAACCCATCGGAGCTACGACACCTTCTTCACTCTCAAGAACTATCTGCATGTCTTTTTGTTTCTGGATTTTATAAGAATCCATATCCACCGCCTCCAAAACTTCATACGGTAATTGTTCTTTACGAAATGGAAGTTTACGAATTAGTAGTTTTAGAAAAATAAACAATTTTTCTAATTTTACGTCACTGAACGTTACAATCTGAGAAATAAATCCATATTTCCGTATATAGTCTTGGGATTTAGATTTAAAATCGTCCTGCTCTTCAGACAACATATCTATATATCTTTCAACAACTTGATCAAGAACTGCATTTAACATATCTGGACTTTCGTTGTTAAAATACATATCGACAAACCCGTCAACTTCAAAACTCGTAAAAAGCTTGAATTGTGAGATATCTCTTTCAAGATCGTGAAGAATGTTTGGATCTGTTGCCTCTGATAATACCGTTGTTGTGTAATATGGCTGAAATGCTTCTTTTATATCATCCGTTTCATTCACAAAATCCAGAACGAACGTACCTGTCTTACCCGCCCTTTTTCGATTTAATCTGGATAACGTTTGTACCGCATTCACTCCCCCCAACTTTTTATCAACATACATGACCTGCAAAAGTGGTTGGTCAAACCCCGTCTGAAATTTCTCCGCAGCGATGAGAAATTTACAATCGTCTTTTTTAAATTCTTGCGCTGTTTGTTTTTCAGGAAGACCACCATTCATCTGAGATTCTGTATAAACAATACCCCCATCCTTAACCGAACCCGAAAAAGCCACCAGGGCGTGGTAAGGGTAACCCTTATCTGATAAGTATTTATCAAAGGCGAGTTTAAACTTCACAGCGTGCAATCGTGATTTTGTGACGATCATTGCTTTTGCCTTACCATCAATGTTCCCTTGGATTTTATCCATAAAATGTTCAACCATAATCTTAGCTTTCTCATTAATTGCATGATCGTGTTTCTCAACGTAACCGATTAATAGACGTTGGGCTTTCTTTTTATTAAATTCAGGATCATCTTCAATTTTCTTAAGAAGTTCAAAAAAAGTACGATATGTAGTGTAGTTTTTAAGTACATCCAGAATAAATCCTTCCTCGATTGCCTGTTTCATAGAATAAAGAGAAAATGGAAAGAACTTTCCGGAAAGTACATCCTTAATTCCAAAGAGTTCAAGGGTTTTCTGTTTAGGGGTTGCAGTAAAAGCTAGGAAACTAATGTTGGGAGTGCTTACTTTACGGGCTTTCATGCGGGCGATAATCATGTCTTCAGTGGTCTTGAATAATTTCTCTTCTTTCAATGCTTGTTCCTCCGCTTCATCCAGAGTTAAAACCTGCCTCAAGTCTGCAGCCGCTTCCCCGGTTTGGGAAGAATGGGCCTCATCAATGATTACTGCAAACTTATGCCCCTGAATAGTCTCAATCGTATCTGCGATTACCGGGAACTTCTGAAGGGTTGTGGTAATAATCTTAATCCCCTGCCCAAGTAGTTCTTTTAACTCTTGGCCGCCTTTTTCAACATGTTTAACAACTCCACGTACTTGTGAAAAACTTTCAACAATTTGGGAAAGCTGACGGTCAAGAATCCTGCGGTCTGTAACAACTATAATTGTATCGAACACCTTTTCATTGTTTTCTTTGTGTAATTCTGAAAGTCTATGTGTGGTCCAGGCGATGGTATTACTTTTTCCAGACCCTGCGCTATGTTCAATTAAATAATTCTTACCAGAGCCTGATTCTCGTGCGTCAAAAACTAATCTTCGGACAGTATCAAGTTGATGATAACGAGGAAAAATCAATTTTTCATCTCTTTTTGTTTTCCCAAATTCATCTTCATATTCATCAGTTTGTAAATTAATGAAATTGGAAACAAGGTCTAGAATGCTGTCCTTTGACCAAATCTCTTCCCACAAATAATGCGTTTTATATTTCCCTTCAACTGTTGGGTTGCCAGATGAGTTTTTATCACCTTTATTGAATGGTAAAAAGGTTGTTGCAAGTCCTTTGAGTTCCGTTGTCATAAAAACTTGTTCAGTATCGACAGCAAAATGGGTAAGCACACGTTTGAAAGCAAGAAGTTTTTCTTTTGGATCACGATCTACTTTGTATTGTTGGATAGCATCTTTTACAGTTTGACCTGTTAACTGATTTTTAAGCTCAACTGTAAATATTGGTAAACCGTTTAAAAAAATTACCGTATCAATCGAATTTTCATTTTTTACACTATACTTAACCTGCCGTATCGTGCTAAAAATATTTGTTTCGTAATCTTTCCAGGAATCTGGATTTAGTTTATTTTGGGGTTTCCAATAAGCTAATTTGAAAGTTACTCCACGGTCAGTAATACCTTCTCTAAAAACACTAAGTAGCCCCCGTTTTTCAATTTCGTTATCTAATCTTTTTAAAAACTCGCTATCCACTTCACCACCATATTGTTCTGTGATCTTTTCCCAAGATTTTGGTTGGGAAATCTTAACAAATTCCAAAACAAGCTCTTTATCCATGCATAATTCCTTATCGTAAGAAGAAGCCATTCGAACACGAAAACCATGAAATTTATTCAATTGTTCCTCAATAAACTCCTCAAATCCAATTTCTTTAATGTTGGTTTTTGTCATGTTTACAGACCATTATAGTCATTTCTATTGCTTTCATTTATCGCTTGAATTTCAGCACTTTGTCTTGCCGATTCATCTTTAGTCATGTGAGTAACATTGATACCAAATTTAATTCTACTTACTGTTGAATTTTTGTTTTCCTTACTTAGGTTTCCACCAGCTTCGGCAAATTGTAAAACCTTTATCCCGGCTTTACCACTTTTTGTATCAACCGCTTCTGCAGAAACTGCAATATCAAATTCTACCGTTCTTTGCTGAGCCGTATCTGAAAAATGAACATCCCGCTTCATTTCTGTCCGTGCTTCATCCACAGCTTTGTCCAAACTTACCAAAACATCTTTCACAAATTCTTGCAGATTCATATTTTTACCTTTCCAGTAACCACGTTTGAAATTAGAGACGACTTAAATTCACCCAGAATATCTACTGATTTTTCTACTCTTTCTAATGTTTTTGAAAACTGTTCCATCTTTTTTTCTAGAGTCTCAATTATAGCGTCTCTTTCTTTTTCATATGAAGAAATGGCTATTCGGAAATTCCCAATATCGTAATTGCTAATGTTTTGCTGCGCCCCTCCATTTGACAAAAAGTCAATATATTTTTTAAAACCGTTAGCATTTATTGAATTAAATATGTATTTTGCAAATTGTTTACCTGAACGAACAATACTCACTCTTTGGTTTACATACATCTCGTCATCCGAACTAATAAAACAACTCTTCCCTATGGTTGCACCCGTCATTGCAATTAAATTATCGTTCTTTTGTGTACGGTAGGCAGACAATATTGGTTTGAGCGAAAAGGGTACTTTGGGTAATTTATCGATATTAATTTCTGGTTTAACATCGGTAATTCGGATTATAGGCAAACCCTCATCTAAATAACTTTCGCTTGCGAAGGCAAATCCGCTGAGTAGTTTTGATAGGTGTTTTATTCTAGAGATTTTCCATCCTTTTGGTATTTTGCCGATCCAATCTATTCCACTATCTACCAGTTCTGCTTTGGGGTCTAGACCTTTTGTAACTGCCTGATTAATAATTGCAGTGCGCTTTTCTTTAAGAAGTTCAATCAACTTTTTCTTTTTTTCTATAATTTGATCAATAAAACTGGTTTTCTCATCCAAAAAATCCACAATTTTAGCTTGGTTTTCGACCTGGGGGACTGGGATCAAAATCCGTTTCATCTCGTTGGCTCTAGTAGTCCAAAGGTCATCAACGATACCTCTTCCCCACCTATAAAATTCCTCAGAAAATATTTGACTTCTAAACAAATAGTGAAAATATTTTGAATCTATTTCTTTATTTCTTTTTCTTAGAATGTTATAGACGAGTGAGACGGCTCCTTCATATTCCGACATTCCAACAGCTCCTTTTCTGTCTGATCTTGCATTAATAACAATGTCTCCAACTTTTACAAGTTTTCGTGAACTACCTTCTGCAACTTTCGCAGCAGTTTCTATCTGTTTTTTAATTCCACCATAGGTTACAGAAAGTGGCTCAAAATTTAACTCGGTTACTTTTTCGTTTGGAAAATCAAAAACTGAAACAATTTTCTGAGCTTTCCATCCATTTGGAATTTTACCCAACCATTCTGCTCCCGAATCTTTGTATTCAGAATACTTTTCGTATGTCTTTTTTAGGTTCGAATCTTTCATTTTTATTGATTTTTTGTTGTTTTCGTGTTATCCTTCCTTTGCTAAGAACTGGGGAGCGAGCGTGATGCCGCAAGCCAGTTTTTTGCTTTTCAGGGCAGTATTTTAAAGCCGTCTATTTTGGAATAGAATTTTGTCTTCTTAGCACCCGTGCCTGGGCTGATAGTAAACAACTTCGTATTTACAACACCAATAATATTTTTAATATAGCTATCTTTAGACTTTGATTTTTCAAACTTAAGCCTAGCTCCATAAGCCAAAAGGTCTGCTATCTGTTCTTCAATATCATGGTTCTTTTTGGTTACAAACGAAAGCTCAGTTAGCACTTTTTGGATGTCTTCATAATTAGCCCCTAGTTTGGGAATACCGCCAGACAGGAAATAGTTCGCCGAATCGTGAAAGTAAAAATCTTTTTTGGAAGTTGCTGATTCTACAACTATTCTACCCCTACAATTACCAGATGCCAAAAGCGATAGTATAAAGTTTTCAACCATTATCCTGGTAGTTTCTTGATAAATTTTCTCCTCTTTCCAATTTTGCTTTTTAGCTTCAACAAGATCAACTAAAACAAAAAACATTCTGTATCCACCAAAATTAAGAATCCTAAAAAGATTTTTTTCGAAAGATTTCCGTATAGCATTATCTTTTAGAATTGCAAAGTCACCCTCTTTTCTTCCAATTTCACGAGAGTGAAAAACAATATCAGTTCGTTCCCAAAATTTATATTTGATTTGATCTGATAAAATCTTTAAATTCTGACGTGCACCGTTATCGATAACACACCCAGAGAGAATATAAACACCTGAATTCGCAGCCATTGGGTTAGATTGTCCCGATTCATCTACAAACAAGTTTAAATATTTCATCTTTTTACAATTGCTTCAGAAGGGAAAGAAGGTCGTTTTCCACACTTTCAATGTCGGTTTCTATTTCTTCCAAACTTCTTGGAGCTTCATATTTATAGAAAAATCTTGTAAATGGAATTTCGTATCCAACTTTTCCGACCCCATTGTCCTTATGGTCCCTCACAGTTTCATTTATCCAGGCATCAGGAGCATAAGGTTTAACTTCTTTTTCAAAATACTCATAAATATCTGTTCCATATGGAACGTTTTCGTAATCCCTTAACTCACTATCTGGTTCCGGGTTTCCACTTGCATCCAAGCAAATATCCGCTTTTTCATCTCGTTCAAATAACGCAGACAAAATTGATTTCTTTTGTGACGCCGTCAATTTTAGAGATTTAAAATGCGAGTTAAATATTTCTAAAAATTCTTCCCTATTTGTAAACAGTTTTCTATCTGGAAAGCTTTCCAATAATTTTACCGCTTCCGGATTGTCTGTTATCTTTTCGATTCTTTCTTTTGAAACCTGGAAATTGAGTCTGAGAGGTCTTTCAATAACGATTTGCCTATAAGCAAAGTCAGTAGTGTTAAATATTTTTGAATATTTCCCATCCTTAAATTCTTTGTAAATTTCTAGGATTTTTTCTTTATCTTCAACTTCAATCTGATGTCTTTTACTTCCAAGGCTCTTCCTCATTTTCTTAAAGAATGTTCTTCCGTCAATTAGTTGAACCTTTCCTTTTCTTTCTTCCGACTTTCTATTAGTTACAAACCATAAATAAGTATTAATCCCGGTGTTATAGAAAAGCTGATCGGGAAGTGCCACTATTGCTTCCAAATAGTCTTTTTCTAATATCCAACGCCTGATTTCACTTTCTCCACTCCCTGCGTCTCCCGTAAAGAGTGGGGAGCCATTATGAACAATACTTATTCTTGAACCACCATCTTTTTCGGGTCTCATCTTTGAAATCAAATGTTGTAAGAAAAGGAGTTGTCCGTCAGAAATTCTTGGAGTTCCTGCACCAAATCTGCCAGCGTAACCCCTCAAGGCTTCTTTCTCCACAACATCTTTATCTTTTTTCCAGTCAACCCCGTATGGAGGATTGCAAAGTCCATAATCAAAGACATCTCCGAAGAATTGATCATTGGAAAGTGTGCTTGCTTTTGAATGGTCCTTTTCCCCACCTTTTATAAAATCCGGATTCTCACCTTTTATTAACATGTCACTTTTTGCCATAGCATAAGTAACAGAATTTAATTCCTGGCCGTAAAGATAAACTGTGGCATCTTTATTAATTTTTTGAGTGATGTAGTCTTTACCAACTGTAAGCATGCCTCCTGTACCGCAAGCGGGATCGTAAATAGTTTTAATTACATGTGACTTTTGTAAGTCCTTTTTATCAGGATCAAACAATACCTCAACCATCAATCTGATAACATCACGCGGGGTGTAATGTTCTCCGGCGGTTTCGTTGGACATTTCTGAAAACTTACGAAGTAGTTCTTCAAAAATAAGACCCATTTCATAATTATCGACCGTCTTCGGATGTAAATCGACTTTGTTTAGTTCCTGAATAATAGTAAAAAGTAAATTTCCACCGGTTAATCTTTCCAATTGTTTGTCAAAATCAAACTTCTCAAAAATATCCCTAATATTTTCGCTGAACCCATTTATATAATTGGTAAAATTCTGCGGAACTTCCTTTGGAGCTTCGGTAAGTTTTTCAAAATCATAAGGTGAAGTATTATAAAAACCCATACCAGACTCTTTTTTGAGAATAGGATCCACTTCAACCCGGCCCTTATATTGATTGTTCTTTTCCAAGACTTTTGCTTTTGAATCCGCAAGAATGGAATCAAGCCGTTTAAGTACAACCAAAGGTAATATCACATTTTGATATTCATATTGGTGCCAACCACCGCGAAGAATATCAGCGATGCTCCAAATAAGAGCTGCTTGATTTTTTTGATGATTAGTTTCCATAGCTATTAGTGTTCAAACAGTTTAAGGTATTCATCAAGGCGAAATGAGCGATTCTTAGCAAAGCCAGTCATTTCTCTTAACATCCCACTGGCTGTAAGATCAGCAACAAGTGAATTTGCTGTTTGAAAAGTAGTATTTGTCATAAATGCCACATCTTTTACCGTAACAACTGGCATTGAAAATAATCGAAGTAGTAATTCCTTAGCAGACTTTTGACGTTTAATCCCTATTGTTCGATCAATCATATCCTCATATTTCTTTCTTAGAGTTATAATTTTTTCGAATGTTTCTTTACCATTTTTGGCAGTGTTAACGACACCTGTTAAGAAGAATCTTAACCAATGTTCAATATCATTTCCTTGTCTAACCTGGGAAAGAGAATCGTAATAATCGGTTCTGTTCTTTTCAAAATAGTCTGAAATATAAAGTGTTGGTTTTTTTATAATACCCAAACTTACTAGATGAAGCGTAATAAGAAGCCGTCCGATTCTACCATTTCCATCTAGAAAAGGATGTATTGTTTCAAACTGATAATGGGTCAGGGCAACTTTAATGAGATCTGGAATTTGTAACTTAGTATTATGCCAGAATTTTTCAAGATCTGAGAGAAGTTCTGGTACTTCCTCATAAATTGGAGGAATGTAAGCGGCACTCGCGAGATCTGACCCCCCAATCCAGTTTTGACTTCGGCGTATTTCACCCGGGAGTTTGCTATAACCACGAACTCCGGATAAAAGGATTGCATGAGTATCTTTTACTAAACGTACGGAAAGTGGGAGTTTTTGCAATTTTATCATCGAAAGATTAATAGCCTTAATATAATTCTGGATTTCAGCCCAATCGTCTCTTTTTTCTAGATCAATTGCTTCCTTTGGCAATAATGCCTCATCGATGTTTGTTTTAGTACCTTCAATTTTGCTTGATACGGTGGCTTCTTTAAGTACATGCATTTTAATAAAAAAGTCCACATCAGGAACGAGTGTGGAATAGGCATTAAGCTCTCCAAGATAGAGCATGACGTCACTTAGAAGCATGTCAATTCGCCTATCTTGCCATTCAAATGGTTTATTGATAAGATTGGGCTGAAAACTTTTATATTGAAATTGTTGTCGGTATGTTCCCGATTTCCAAGTATTAGTTGTCATAATTTGCAAATCTATATTCAAAGTATACGCCTTAACTTTGAATATGTCAATATCATATTAAAAGTTGATTTTGAGACTAAAATAGTCTTTTTCAGTTAAAATAATGTGATTTTCGAGCCTGATACCTAGTATTTTGCCCGCTTCAACCAACCTCCTAGTTAGTTCTACATCAGACTTGGAAGGAATCAGTGACCCTGAAGGATGATTATGAGCAACAATTACACTTGCGGCATGTAAAGCAACCGCTGGTTCAAAAACTTCGCGCGGGTGAACCAAGCTAGATTCAAGTGTTCCAATCGAGACAATCTGGCGCTCAATTACCCGACTTTGAGTATCCAAGTAAAAGGCCAAAAAGTGCTCTTTTTTTGAACTCAGGATGTCTACGCATAATTTCCAGATATCCTTTGCGGATAGAATTTCCGGTTTTTCTTCATTACGAAGCCTTTTCCCAAGCTCAAGAATCGAAAATACCTGCAACCGTTTAGCCTCACCCAACCCCCTTATTCCGATCAGGTTTCTTAGATTTATATTCATTACCCCAATTTTCTGGATTAATTTCAATATTTTCTTTGAAAGCTCGATTACGTTAGTTCCTTTTACCCCGCTTCCCAAAATGATAGCTAAAAGTTCAATATTGGAAAGTTTTTCAGGCCCATATTTTTGAAGTTTTTCTCGAGGTCTATCAACCTTTGGAAGATCTTTAATCTTGGGCATCCTGGCCTATTTTAGCACGAAGATTCTGAAAAAGCTGAGTGCCAAGTCCTTCGGCAGGCTCCCTCCTTCGTGGCTAGAGAGGGGGTTGTCAAGTACCTTGACAAGTATGTATAATACAGATGACCGAGTGGATAGCGAATTGGGGTAACCATCCCTCATGTAACTATTCTTGAGGCATGAGAAGGCTCTCGGTCATTTTTTAACTCCGAAAAGAACTCCCTTGAAATCTTCACTTTTGAGCGTTAGATTTGGTTTAACAATCTTTTTATATGTTTTCCAAGCTGCAATGTGCGCAAGGTCTTTTTTACCAATGTTTGCAAAGTAAATTTCGGGCGTCTTTTTCTTAAATCTTCTACAAAGTGTAATTATTATGTTTTTAATAGTATTTTCGTGACCGGGGTATTCAATGTCTATTATTAATTCTGGAGGGTAAGTTTTTGACCTAAGCATGGTCATAAAAACCACGGTTGCAAATACTATAATCGGAAACGCTTTAGGTTTTCCATTTTTTCGAAAAGTCTCCAAAAGTTCCTTTTTTATTTTTGAAGGAAGGACAATTGTAAAAGACTTTTCGATATCTGCAAGAGCAACTATCGTAATTTTGTTTGTTTCTTCAACTCTGCCTGATTGATCTATTACCATAATATTAAGTAAATAAACACCAAACAATTTTATCACTTTCGATATAGAAGTGGCCAAGATCGTTCACTTCCCCCACTCCACCCATAACGCCAGTCCGCGCACGCCTCGCTCGCGCCCATTCTTCACATACTCTTCATATCATATATCGATATATGATATGTTAATGGAGTCGACCTTTACGGAACTCACCTTTAAACGGGTTGGGCACTCTCCCGGAACCTGTTCTAATTGCATACGCCAGAAGTTTGTAAAAGGCTTCCTTTGCAAATTCAAACTTTTTTTCTCTTTCCAACTTATCAAATACGATATTGAAACCCTCTACATGCGTTTGGATCCAAAGTTTAAGCCTAAAAACGGTGGCGGGCGTTAGCTTTAACATTTCCTGAATCTTTGCCGATTCAACATTGTGTCTCAAAAGAAAAGCTGCCGTTACCCTTTTTGCTATCATCATTTTTTCAGTATCAGATAAAACCGAAGAAAGAAATTTTTCGATATCGCTTGGATCATTCAAGCCTTTAATAACATTCACGAGGGACCTTTGAATATCTATTTTAATTTTTGGTTCAAGAATTCTTTTGGACAGGTGTGGCACAACTTAATATGATATATCGATATATCATAGTCAATAGGTTTCGGAACTCTCAGGTGCGATTCCCCGGGCGATACTAAACTAATGAGGTTGCTGTAAGAAATGCATAATGTCAAATTTACTTTTTACAACTTCCAAAAATGAAGATTATCGGACTTCGTAGCTGAGGGTGACTGTGATGTTAATTTCGGTTTGTCCGGGTTCTATATTTGGAGTTGCCGGCTCGGGACTGCCCCCACCTAAACCAACAGCTTTATCTGCGTACATTAAACGCGTTGGACTGCCTTGGTTTTCCGAAACGTTCGTTATTCTCCCCAAAGTTATTCCTGCGGCTCCGGCGAGACCCGAAGCTTTGTCTTTGGCGTCCTTGACCGCCAACTTCCTTGCCTCCTGCAACTTTTCTTTCTCGGTTTTATCGTTCAGCTCAAAGCTTACTCCGCCAACAATATTGGCCCCCGAGGTAGTACTTGTGGTAATCGCGTCGTTGACTTTGTCAAAATCCCGGATCGTAACTTCGTAACTTGTTGAAACCCGAAAACCGATTATTCTTCCGACAGAATTTGTGTAATCGTACTCCGGATAGACCGAATAGGAAGTGGTTTTAATATCTGCTTCCGCGATGCCCAACTTCTTTAAAGAATCGGTAAGTGCCTTGGCCTTTGCATTTACATTGCTTTGCACGGTTTTAAGAGAGGCGCCGTTTACTTCAATCCCCAAGGAGATCTTGGCAATATCGGGTGTCACAAACACCTTCCCCTCCCCGCTTACGCTGAAAGGCTCACCCTTCATTTGGCTGGTTGTGGCAAAATTAATAGCCGGTCCCCATTTGGCAAAAACGAAAAGAAGAATAAAAATGGCGAAGATAGTTCCGATTTGTTTCACTGATTAATTCTCCTCCTCTTCCAAAGATTTTTCAAGTACTGCTGCGGCGGCGACCGAGTCGGATTTATCCGCAAAGCGCATGAGGATTACTCCCTGGGTGGCACGGCCGAGTTGGGGAATATTTTTCAGAGGAAGCTTTATTACCTGTCCCATTTTACTGGTGATTATTATCTGGTCAATATTCGGCGTAACCATCTCCGCGGTTTTAAGTAGCCCGGTTTTTGCCGAAACCACGGCCGCTTTTACTCCCTTACCCGCGCGTTTTTGGACCGGAAAAAGGTGAATCGGAGTCCTTTTCCCGAGTCCCCTCTCCGCAATTGTCAAAATATCTCTAAAAACTTTCTTTCTTTTGTCTTCAATCTTTTTCTCTTTACCGGGGAAAACTTCCATGCCGATGAGTTCGTCGTCTTTTTCAAGTTTTATTCCGGTCACCCCCGTGGTTGCCCTTCCCATCGGCCTGACATTTGCTTCCGGGAATCTTATCGACTTGGCTTTTTTGGTCAAAAGAATTATGTGATCTTCCCCACCGGTCGGGTGAACGGAAATTAACTGATCATCCGCTCTCAGTTTTATGGCTATAAGTCCCGATGCTCTCAAATTTTCAAATTCACTGATGTTGGTCTTTTTAATTACACCGTTTTTTGTAGACATAACCAGGTTTTTGATTCCCGAGTCTTTGGAAAGCGGCAGCACTGACCTGATTTCCTCACCCTGCTCGAGATTAAGAAGATTAACCAGGGCTTGCCCTTTTGCTTGGCGTGACGTTTCCGGAATTTCCCAAGCTTTTGTGCCGAAAACACGGCCTTTATTGGTAAAGAATAAAATTGTGTCGTGAGTCGTGGCACTTAGTAAGTGCTCGATTTCGTCTTCTTCTTTGGTTGCCATTCCTATTACACCCTTACCTCCGCGTCTTTGTGCCCGATAGCTGGTTGCGGATAATCTTTTGATATACCCCGTTTTTGTAATGGTGATCAGTGTTTCTTCCTTTGCAACTAAGTCCTCCTCGGAAATTTCCCCAAGCGCCGACTTATATATTTTTGTACGCCGCGCGTCGCCGAATTTTTCTTTAAGTTCTGTCAATTCTTTGATGATTATTTCTAAAACTCTTTTCGGATCTTTTAATATCGCTACCAACTGGTCAATAAGTTTTTTGATTTCTTGATATTCTTTTTCTATTTTTTCCCGCTCCAGAGCCGCAAGGCGCCTAAGCTGCATATCAAGAATTGCCGTAGCCTGAATGTCACTTAATTTAAATCTTTCGATTAAGTTTTTCTTGGCGTCTTCCTGGGTTTTACTTTCGCGGATGGTTTTAATAACGGCATCCAGATTATCAAGCGCAATTTTTAACCCCTCCAAAATGTGGGCGCGTTTCTTGGCCTCCGTCAGTTCAAAAATGGTTCTTCTTATTACAACCTTTTGTCTGTGTTTTACATACTCAGACAGGATTTGTTTAAGGTTTAGTGTATGCGGAGTTCCCTCAACCAATGCAACGAAATTGGCCGGAAAAGAACTTTGGAGTCTTGTATGCTTGTAAAGATTATTCAAAACCGATTTGGGTTTGGCATCGCGCTTAAGCTCAACAACAACCCTCATCCCATCTTTGTCTGATTCGTCCCTAAGATCAGAAATCCCCACGACCTTTTTATCTTTCACGAGCTCGGCAATTTTGGCCACCATTTCGGCCTTATTTACTTGATACGGAATTTCGGTAATTATGATTTGAGACTTTCCCTTGGCGCCTTCCGTAATTTCGGCAATACCCCGAACCACGATTCTACCTCTGCCTGTGGCGTAAACTTCTTTAAGGGAATTCGCATCATAAATTGCACCTCCGGTTGGGAAATCCGGTCCGGGAATAATATCGGTTAGCTCATCGATAGTTATTTCGCTTTCAAACGAAACGGAGGTGGGGTTAACTTCTTCTTCGGTTAAGGCCTTTGACTCGCCGGCGGCAACCAGGTTAATTTTTTTGATGACAAAATCCGTTTGTTTTTCCTGTTCAGCGGTTTCGGTAATTACCTTGCCCTTTTTGATCATGGCAATTACCGCTTCAATCACTTCGCCTATATTGTGGGTTGGGATCTTTGTAGCCATTCCCACGGCAATTCCTTCACTTCCCATGAGAAGCAGGTTCGGAAGAAGTGCCGGCATGTAAACCGGTTCTTTTAGGGTGGCATCGAAATTTTCGATAAAATCGGTGGTATCCTTCTCGATGTCAAGAAGCATAGAGTCCGAAATATGGGCCAATTTTACTTCCGTATACCTCATAGCTGCGGGCGGGTCGCCGTCAACCGAGCCGAAATTTCCCTGCCCTTTTACCAGGGGGTAGCGTAGAGAAAAATCCTGTGCCATACGGACCAAGGAATCATAAACCGCCATATCCCCGTGAGGGTGATACTTTCCCAAAACTTCTCCGACAATCTTGGCGGATTTACTGAAAGAGCCGCTTGAATGAAGCCCCATAAGATGCATTGCGTAAAGAATTCTTCTGTGAACGGGTTTTAGGCCATCCCTAACGTCCGGAAGGGCTCTGGCAACGATGACGCTCATGGCGTAATCCAAATATGATTTAGATAACTCACTAGTTATTTCTGTGGGTTGAACTTTACCGATATCCATAAGTTGGTGATTGGTGAATAGTGATTGGTGAATAGGCTTATTTAGCCTTACTTATTTTACCTTTTTGAGGAGCGCGAAGCAATGGGAACTAAGACTTTTTCTGCTTTGATATGAAGTAGCCGATAGCAGCAAGAATTAGTATTACGCCAAGAGAAATCTTTTTGTGTGTCAGGAGCCAGGTTACCAAATTGACTTCTTTCGGTTCGGTTATTTCCGAATCTTCAGTGCCGAGAGTTTGAGGTGACAGGGACGGACCTGGCGATGCTTCTGTTTCCGTTCCCAAAACTCCGGGGATAAAACCTGTGGCGGGACTACTAATAAATCCACCGACGGGAATGGCAAAAACTTCATTAGAAAAATCTCCAGGGGCGCAACCGTTTCCTGCACGAACCTTAAAAAAGTATGTTCTCCCTCCGGAAAGGCCACTCACGGTATAACTGGTTGTTCCCTTTCCTCCGACATTAGGATTGCCATAGGTTTGAGCGCCGGAAGAAGCTCCGTAGGTGACAAGATAATAACTGACAGGGTCAGAAGCTTCTGTCCAATGTAGTGTCACACTATTCACTCCCCCAAATGCCCCGGTTAATACCGGAGCCGAGCCGGGTTTGGTGTCATTACAATTTGGGGCAGAAGCATCAGAAAGAGTTCCTCCGCTTGAACCGGTTGTCGTATCCGAAGAAGTGGTTGTAAAACTGTTTTCATCACTAACCGCTTCCGGCGAGCCGTGGGAGACGGTTCGATAATAATACGTTGTTCCTGCGGTAAGTCCTGTTAAACCAACCGAATGCGAAGTAACTTTTGTAGAGTCCTCATCCGTGGAGTTGGCATAACCGTAATTGGGCGCAGCCCCTAACGCGTGAGAAGCCGTATCATAAATCACCCGTGAAGTAGCAGCTTCGTCAGTCGTCCAAGTTATCGTGACAGAATCTGTGGTTGCGGAGGATGACGTTTCCCCCGAAATTACCGGTGCAATACCATAAGTGGCCTCCAAAATACCACCGGCATTGCCGGCGTTGTCATAGGCAATGGCTTTGATCGTCATGTCTTTATCCACCGTTATTGCGCCCGCGTAGAGTGTTTTGGTGGCGTCCGGAACCGAGCCGTCAGTTGTATAGTAGATTGCCCCAAACCCGCTTAAAGAGTCCGAGCTTGATAATGTAACCGATTGATCAGATGTGTAATCCCCCGCAACGGGTGTGGCGGATGGAGTTGCGGGTGAAGTTTTATCAATTTTTACCGTGACAACATTACTTGCGACGCTGGTGTTGCCGGCATTGTCGGTTGAGGCCTTTGCGGTGGATGAAATAGAACTGCTTTCGGTACTCAATATCTCATCATTCGGACAACTTGCCATGCCGGATCCGCCGGTGTCCGAACAGTTAAAATGAACGGTTACGTTGGAGGTGTACCAACTGTTTGTTCCCAGAGTTCCGGCGCTCACCGCTGCAGTGAGCGTTGGAATGGTTGTATCTACCGTTAAAGAACCACCGGAAGATTCCGAACCGGTATTTCCTGCACTATCAACTGCTTTGACATAGAAACTGTAGATGCCTTGTACGAGATTGGTGACGAATGATGTGGAATTGCTTCCTGTGGAAGTTGAATTTACGGTTGCATCCCCCGATATTCTGTAAAGATAATTTGCGATGTTCGAAACAGAATCGGTTGCCGCTGTCCAACTCCATGTTTGGGTGGTTGAATTGGTTGGAGTTGTTGTTGAAGGAGTCCCCGGTGCACTTGGAATTCCGGTATCTACCATATACTTCCCTGAAAAACTATTTGTCCTACCCGCATTATCCGTTACTGACAAATTTAATGTATGATCCCCATTGCCGGGATAAGTTGACGTTAAATCGGTTCCGTTTGAGATCAATGTTCCGCCCGTTGCATCCGCGTCCCAAGCATATTTTACAGATGCCAGGCCGCTAACCGAATCGCTTGCCGAAACTATTATCGTGGGGACACTACTTTGCCAGCTTGCAGAAGCACCTGTTGCCGAAACTGTCGGATTGGATGTGTCAGTTTTTACCGTGACAACATTACTGGTGCCGGTGTTTCCGCCGGCGTCATTTGCGGTTTGGGCGCTGGAGGAAACAGAACTGCCCTCGGTACTTAGGATCTGATCACCCGGACAGTTTGAGATATTATCTTCGGGAGGGGTGCTCGTACTTGAACAGGTAAAACCTACGGTTACGTTGGAGGTGTACCATTCGTTTGAACCTAAAGTGCCACCACTTACCGTCGCGGTGACCGTTACTATTTGTAAACTTGTATTGACTACCCAGTTGGATGAATCCGGCAAACCTGTACCTCCAACACCGGTTGCTTTTACTTGAAAAATGTGTGAACCGTTACTCAGGCCGGTATAGGTTTTTGGACTTTCGCAGACGGAATAGCCTGAGACATCGATCTTGCATTGAAAAGCACTCCCTTCTTCTGTTGAGTGGAAATAAAAAGTAGCACTGGTCGAGTTGGTCGGATCGCTTGGTTCGGAATCTATTTCCACAACCGGCGGGTCACCATCAGTAAATGTTACTGAAGCAACTATCCGTTCGCTTCCAACCTTTACCTCAATTTTATAATTTGGTCGATATTTACCGTCGAGCTGATAGGCATAAGTAAATGTTCCTTGGGAATCTGCAGTTACCGAATCGGTATGAGTTACCGGGGGCTCGTCGGTTGAACTGATTTCCAATGTATAGGTTTTGCCGGATGTAAACCCTGTTCCTGTAATCAAAACTACACTTGTGGGCGAATAGTCGGGCTTATCTGTGGTGACCGTAGGAACGTCAACGTTTGTGTTTAGGCCGGTAACTACCGAAAGATCAATATTTTCAATTACCGTGGTTGTTAAATTTCCATGTTCAATGGGAATTTGGGGAGATGGTGAGATTGAAGGTGTTGTGCCCGCCTCCGCTGTAGGCTCCGGCGAGGCAATGTCGGTTGGGGTTGGCGACTGAGTAGGACTATCTGTAGGTGCGATGGTAGGTGTGGCCAAATCTGTAGGTGTGGGACTTGGCTCCGAGGTAAGTTCTTGAGCGATTGCTATTGAATAAGGAGCAATAGAATTAAAAAGAAGTGCGAACGTCACGATGATAGAAACTGTCTTTTGCCACATTTTCATACTATAAGTAGTTGGAAGTATACTTAAAAATATAGGATTGTCAAACGGGGGAAACCTTGGTTTGTTGGCTTTGCCAGATTGACCAGGCAATGATTGCAAAAAGGATTACGATTGCAACATATGCACCCGGAGTACCTGAATATTGAACGATTACGGGAGCTGCAAGTAAACTAACCAGATTAACAACTTTAATCATCGGGTTAAGAGCCGGACCGGCGGTATCTTTTAGCGGGTCCCCTACCGTATCTCCCTCAACTGAAGCTTTGTGTGCTTCCGAGCCTTTACCACCAAGAGCACCGTCTTCAATAAATTTTTTGGCATTGTCCAGAGCCCCTCCGGAAACAGCCATAAATACGGCCAAAAGCTGTCCGCTTAAGATTACTCCCGCCAAAAATCCTCCCAAAGCTTCAACGTGGAAGATAAGCCCAACCAAAAGCGGTAGACCGACAGAAAGTGAGACTAAAGGAACCAGTTCTTTTTGAGCAGCAGCAGTTGTTATACTTACAACTTTGTCGTACTCGGGAATCCTGGTCCCTTCCATTACCCCCGGAATTTTAAACTGCTTTCTTACTTCGGCTACAACTTTACCCGCGCCTCTTGCAACCGCCTTTATACAATAAGAGGAAAAAAGGAAAGGAAGAGCCCCCCCGATTAAAAATCCAATAATTCCCAAAAGGCCGGAAATGCTAATAGCTGAAATTACAGGCAGACCCAAACGGGCTTGTACTATTCCTATATCGGTTACGTACGAGAAAAACAAACTTGTTGCGGCCACAACCGCCGAAGCTATAGCAATTTGTTTTGTGATAGCTTTAGTGGTATTACCAACAGCATCCAGTTCCGCCATAATTTTATATGCTTTTGGTCCAACATGCGCCATCTCCCCTATCCCGTTGGCATTGTCCGAGATAGGTCCGAATGAGTCCATGGCAACATTATTTCCCGTTAAAGAAAGCATTCCGATTCCGATCATAGCAACGCCGTAAAGCATATAAATAGGCGCATACCCCCAATATATAAGAATAGTGGTGGCAAGAGCTAAGGCTACTACAACGGCACTGACAACCGACGATTCCATTCCCACAGAAAGACCGGAAAGAATTGTTGTTGCCGGGCCGGTTTTAGTCGCCTCCACAATTTCCTGCACGGGCTTTTTCTTGTACGATGTGAAGTATGAAGTAAGTGGATTAAATACCAACGCAAGTATAATTCCAACGGTATTAAGTAACGCTAATCTCCAGTCGGCGTAAAAAATCGAAAAGATAAAGGCTGCGGCAATTGTAATGGCGCTAGACAGTTCATAAGAACGGAACATTGCGACTTCTGCGTCCTTGGCCCGAAAGAATTTTATCGGGAAGCTTTCCCAAAGAGGAACAGCCAGAGTACCGACAATTGACGAAAGAACTCCGATTGCCCGAATTACTAAAGGATAGACTATCCAAAACATGTTTCCTGTTAAATGGAATAATACGAGGCCTAAAATTAGTGCGGAGACTATAGTTACTTCGTACGATTCAAAAATATCTGCCGCCATTCCAGCGCAGTCCCCGACATTGTCTCCCACGAGATCGGCAATAACGCCAGCATTTCTGGGATCATCTTCCGGAAGCCCCTTCTCGACTTTTCCAACAAGATCGGCGCCGACGTCTGCCGCCTTTGTATAAATTCCCCCTCCAATTCTCATAAAAAGTGCTACCAGAGTTCCGCCGAATCCAAAACCCAAAAGTGCATCAGGTGCCGCTTTGCCAAAGATCATAAATATTGCGGTTCCTCCTAAAAGGCCGAGTCCGTCTGTCAGCATTCCCGTAAAAGTTCCACCGCGGTATGCAACCGTGAGAGCATTGTTATAATTTTCCTTGACGGCCTGTGCCGTGACCCGTATGTTACTTTCTATCGCAACTCGCATTCCAAGTTGTCCGACCAGTATTGAAAACGAAGCGCCTATTATAAACGCGACGGTGCGTCCTATTGCGACGATAATAACTGCATTTTGACCAAACCGCTCGACTGCTTCTTTTGAAGGGGGCACGACGTAAACACTAAGAAAAAGAATTACGGACAGAGGGATTAAAACCAGAAGAATTGTTTTTAACTGGCGTTTAAGATATCCCTCGGCTCCTCTTTTAATCGCCCGCCAAACCGCCTGCATTTTTTCACTCCCCTTGTCCCAGGCGATAGTTGCCCGCCAAAGCCAGAACGCATAAACCAAACTAATAAGTGCCACACCAATGACTCCCTTTAACATTAATTGTTCAATATTTGACAGTTCGTTCATTGGAATAAACACGGACTCAAAAACGAGTCCTGCTGTATTTTACGAAACGGCAGACATATTTGTCAACGACCTATTTGAAGCCATAACTCTAATCTCTTAATAATCAAAATACTTACATGATATATATTATGTAAGTGGTATTCAAAATTCTTTTTTAAGTTTGTAGATTTTTTCTCTCCTTCCCTTTTTTATTTTGTTAAGTGCTGATAGGTTTCTTCCTTTTCCCGGAATATCTAATATACTCGCAAAATCTTCCCAGATTATTCTTGTTGCATCTTTTAAGTATATTTTCTATTACTTTGGAAAGCCCTTCGCCTTTGTATTTCAGCTGCAGACTCATTCGTGCAATTGTCGGCGGACTGATTCTTAAGGTTCTTCTGATATCTTGGTAACTATTTTCTTTGGATAACATTACCGCTGCGGCCAGACGCTTTGCAAATACAATCTTTTCGGTTGGTGTAAAAAAATTGTCTACAAAATTTTTCAACTTTTGCTTCTCTTTTATGTCAATCAATGTTTCTATAAAGAGCTTGAATATTCGATTCCAAACGTCTTCTGTTAATAGAAACCTTGAAACTTGCGACATACTTACATGATATATATTATCTAAGTGTCATGTCAAAATAAATAAAATTTATTTTGTCTTGATGATGCTAAAACGTGCAGAGGTAAACGGTGGATGGTTTTCTATCCGGTTTTTCCCAAGTCCGTATTGGACAAATGACACGATAGAATTGGGGAAATCAGGAACACCTTGAATTATGTGAGTAGTCCCCAAAGTCATAGAGACTCGGCCACGACCGTAAAACCCAAATACAACATGATCTTTGTTGTCATTCAGATCAACTCCCACCCATTCGCTTTTCTGTCGATCATAATACCATGTCCAGGTGTGTGGGTCATCTTGTCCGGAAAGTCTAAAACCTATATCAAGTACGGCAGGAATTCCCCATGAACGAGCACAACCAACCAATGCAGCATGATACCCCAGACAGTCTTGGTTTGGATGATCGTATTTTGGACTAAGTAGTAAATCGTCTACACGTTGATACACATCTCTTTCTTTGTTATATCTAAACTTTTCTTTTATATAATTCCCAAATGTTCCAATAACATCCCTATCTGATATCTCTGACATTTTTTTGTTCTTGTATTTATCTCTAACAATGTCTTGTATCCAATTTTCTGGATTCCATTTGGTATATCTTTCATTATTCTCCAAGCATTGGTGTAAAAATTTAGAATCTTTTGGAGGTTGGCTTGGTGAAAATGGAACTATAAATTTTAATTTAGTCTCAATGTTTGGCGTAATGCTTACTACGCGAAACCTGTTTCTATATGGTGCAAGACTAATTTCTTTTGAAGCCTTTTCCTTTGTGGATCGTCTTTCTCTGCCAGATCCAGAACCCGCGCTTTCATTTAATTTTTCATCTCTGGGGATCGGGACTAGAAGCAAATCAGACACATCTCTATTTACAAAGCCTAGATTACATTCAGCCATGTTTGGAATATTGGTTGACGGTGACATAGATAGTCACGAATTATAACATCTAAAGTCGAGTGTGACTAATTTTGTCCTCTGCAATTTTACCTTTTGGCTTCAGGTGCTATTTGTGCACGCATAAAGGTGCAATTGAGATGGATTTCATTAGCTATTATTTTACACATTTAGGGTGGCTAACTTCGCCCCTCGACTTCGCTCGGGACCGCGCCCGCAGATTTATACATCAAGTGTTGCGAGCTTGGCCCCCGGCAATCTTGCCACTCGCCTTCTCAATACTATTCGTATACGGCTCGTGGAGCGATTGGGTTGGGCTTCGCTAGCTGCCATTTTATACGTCTAAGGTAGCTAGCTTCGCATGCGTTTGGATATACTTTTTTCTTGGTGGAACCTCTTCCCCCATGAGCATTTCGAACATGTTACTGGCGGCTTCCGCATCTTCGACGTTAATTTGTTTTAAGATTCGGCGCTCAGGGTCCATTGTGGTTTCCCAAAGCTGGGCGGGGTTCATTTCTCCAAGTCCTTTATACCTCTGAATAACATATTTTGAGCCATCGTGGTCGTTTAGAATTTTTACCCGTTCTTCATCCGAATATGCGTAATGAACCTCTTTTCCAAAAGTTATTTTATAAAGCGGAGGAAGGGAAGCATAAAGGTATCCCCTATTAATTATCTCGGGCATGTGTCGATAAAAAAGTGTCAAAAGAAGAGCTTTGATGTGTCCGCCGTCAACGTCTGCATCAGTCATCATTATTACCCGGTGGTAACGGATTTTGTCATAATTCAAGGAGTCTCCGATCCCTGCTCCAAGAGCGATAATCAAATTTTTAATTTCATCGCTTTTAACCAGCCTGTCCAAGTGCGCCCGTTCGGTATTTAAGATTTTGCCCCCCAAAGGTAAGATTGCCTGATAACTTCTGTTTCTTCCCTGTTTGGCGCTTCCGCCGGCAGAAGGTCCCTCTACTATATATAGTTCGGAAATTGCGGGGTCAGAAGATTGACAGTCGGCCAAAATACCGGGCAAAGTCGCCCCCTCAAGAGCTCCTTTTCTAAGTACCGCGTCTTTGGCTGCCCGGGCCGCAAGGCGGGCACGCGCCGAAAGCATTATTTTTTCGACAATTTTTCTGGCTTCAGTGGGATGCTCTTCAAAGTATTGATCAAGGCCTTCCTTTACCGTGGACGCTACAAAGCCCTGAATTTCGGGGTTATTCAGCTTAGCCTTTGTTTGGGATTCAAACTGTAAAGATTCTGAAGGCATTTTGACATAAACTACGGCGGTTAAGCCCTCCTTCATATCATCCCCCGTTAGTGCAGTTTCTTCTTTGCCGTTCCCGTTTTGAATTTTTTTGTAATAGTCGGTTATGGCGCGGGTTAGGGCGATTCTAAATCCCGTGACATGCGTTCCGCCGTCCGTTGTATAAATTCCGTTGACAAAACCTTTGACATTTTCATTAAAGGAATCGGAATACTGAAGAGCAACTTCGGAGGAAATGTTTTCATTGGACTTACTGAAATATATTGCCTCGGTCAAAACATTCTTGCCGCGGTTACTGTGAGCGACAAGAGATTTTATTCCGCCTTCAAAATAAAAAGTAGCGGTGTCTCCGTCGTTCGCATCAAAAAAATGAAAAGTCAGCCCTGCAATAAGATAGGCGCGGTCCCTTAAGAGATTTTTAACTTTGTTATTTTCAAACTTTATGTCTCCAAAAATTTGTTTGTCGGGAACAAAATTTGTAATGGTTCCTGCACCCTTTAGTGCAATTCCCCATTGGTCCAGTTGTTTTTGGGAAGCTTCGGAAACCGTCCTGACGGGATCTCCCTTTTTGTATTCCTGGTAATAAGCTTTAGAATCCCGTAAAACCACAACTCTAAAGTAGGAAGAAAGAGCGTTGACAACAGAGGCTCCTACTCCGTGAAGCCCTCCGGAAACTTTATATGCGCCTCCGCCGAATTTTCCCCCGGCATGAAGCTTGGTCATTGTCAGCTCAAGAGCTGAGACCCCGGCTTTCTTTTGTTTTTCTACCGGAATTCCCCGCCCGTTATCCCTGACAGTTGCCGAGCCATCGTTGTTTAAAGTAACCCAGATAGTATCGGCAACGCCGGCAAAAGTTTCATCAACTGAATTATCTACTATTTCCCGTAGGCATTCATGAAGACCGCGGGTATCTGTTGAACCGATGTACATTCCCGGACGTTTTCTAACGGGCTCCAAACCCTCGAGAACCTGTATTTGCTCTGCCGTGTAGTCGTTTTTCATCTGAGATTAATTATCAAATTTGTCAACTGTAAATTTACATTGCCGTTCCCTTTTAGTCTAGTGAGAGTTTGTGTTGCGGTTTCGATATTTTTAGCAATACAGTTATATTTTACCTGATCCGAATGAAGTTTGCCATGGAGTAAATTAACCGTATTCTCGACCAATTCTATAGCTTTTTGACGGGCCTTTACACCACCGGGAGCGCATATTTTGTCTATGTAGGCTAGTTTTTTCCCAATAGTCATCGCCAAAAATTTCTCTGTCTCTTCATTTGTAGATTTGTAGATTTGCCCACGAAGTGATGCAGTCTGATTTGTAGATTTAATAATCTGGCATCTTGAAACAATCGTTGACAGAACCTTTTTTGCGCTTGGTGCAGTTAAGGCAAAGGAGACATTTTCTTGCGGTTCTTCCAAATTTTTCAAAAAGGCGTTTAGGGCCTCTTCGGTTGCTTCATGAATGTCGTAAGAAACAACGAGAGTAGGCTTATCGATATGAAGACGAAGTAACGAGTTTAAATTTCTTACGTCCTCTATTTTGGCAAGAGGATATTCCAAAATCTTTGCTTTTAATTTTTTTGCCAGTTCTTCGGTGCTTTGTACTATATACTCTGTACTATTTCCTATTAATAAAAAGGCGTGCATGGTAATAACTAATAACTAATGACTAATGACTAATAAGTCAAGGACATCTTGATACAAACAGCACTTTAGGTAATAATGTATATTAGTTAAAATTATGCCCACTGCTCAAAAAATTCCTAACGTCGGAACCCTTGCCGATATTTTAGTTGGCCTTGGTGCGCTCGATAAAACACGGGCTGATCAAGTTAAACTTGCAGAGATTCAAACAGGCAGTAAACAAGAGGATATCATTAAGAAATCCCAGCTTGTTTCTGCCGAAAAGCTGATTGAAGCCAAAGCCAAGCTTTATAACATTCCGTATGTTGATCTTACTTCTGCCCCTATCGCGCCGGCAGCGCTCGCAACTCTGTCATCCGAAGTTGCCGAAAAATTTAAGGTATTTCCCATAAATATTGACCGGGAGGGTAAGACCCTGACTTTGGCCATGGCGGACCCGATAGACTTATCCGCCATTGAATTTGTTGAACAAAAAACCGGGCTTCAGGTCAAACCTGTCGCTGCTCAACCCGGTGAAATTGATAAATTTATTCAAACGAGATACACAACCTCGCTAACCCAAGAAGTTACGGCAGCTTTAAAAGAAGTAGCCCCTGAGAAAGAAAGGGTGATGAATTTGGAAGCCGGCAAGGGAGAGTTTATTCGGGAGGAAAAAATTGCGCAGATAGTAAGCCAGATACTGGATTTTGCCATTAAGGCCAGAGCAAGTGACGTACACATAGAACCGCAGGAGGCAAGCACCCGGGTGCGCTACCGTATTGACGGAATTCTAACCGAAAAACTTACGATTCCTCATGAGCTTCACGAAGCCTTGGTTTCAAGAATAAAAATTTTAAGTGGCATGAAGATAGACGAAAGAAGAATCCCACAGGACGGCAGGTTTAACTTTAAAGGTTCGGAAGAAGAGGTTGATCTTCGTATTTCCTCTCTTCCTACAACCTGGGGTGAAAAAATTGTCATGAGACTTCTTAAGAAATCCGGCGGTGTTCCCACACTGCCCGAGTTGGGGCTTCGCGGACGCGGTCTTAAGAATTTGCAGGATGCGATTTTAAGGCCTCATGGAATTATTTTAATCTGCGGTCCTACCGGGAGCGGAAAAACTACAACTTTATACTCGGTTCTTTCGGCTCTTAATACCCCAAAAGTTAACATCGTAACTCTTGAAGATCCGATCGAGTATAAAATTGCGGGGGTTAACCAGGTTCAGGTTAATCCGGCGGTCGGCTTGACCTTTGCGGATGGTCTTAGATCTTTTCTTAGGCAGGATCCTAATATAATTCTGGTCGGAGAAATTCGTGATCATGAAACGGCTGACCTGGCCATACAGGCGGCTCTCACGGGACACTTGGTTTTCTCAACACTTCATACTAATGATGCATCGGGTGCCCTCCCCCGCTTGCTCGATATGGGAGCCGAGCCATATCTTCTAACCTCGTCCATCACTTGCATTGTTGCTCAAAGAGTTGTCAGAACAATCCATGAAAAATGTAAGGAAAGCTATATCCCCGAGACAAAAATTGTGGAAGAAATGAAAAAGGAGCTGGGAGCTCTTTGGCAGCCGCCGCCTGAGGTTAAGCTTTATAGAGGTAAGGGGGATGAGGATTGCGGGAACTCGGGATATATTGGCAGGATCGGGATTTTTGAGACGATACCGATTTCCGAGAAAATCGGTAAATTAATTCTGGAGAGATCCTCCGCAGGAGATATCGACAGACAGGCACGCGAGGAAGGGATGGTTAGTCTTAAACAGGACGGATACTTGAAGGTAGTTGAAGGAATAACTACGGTGGAGGAAGTTTTGCGCGTGGCACAGGAATAAGCATGGACATTAAACAATATTTACAATACGTAGTTGACAGCAAGGCCAGCGACTTGCATTTGATAAGCGGTATTCCTCCGACTCTTAGAATTGACGGCGAGCTAAAAGCCATCGGAAGTGTCGGAGTTTTGACGCCGGACTCAATCACGGAGCTTTTAGAAGAAACTCTGTCAAGTGCACAGCTTGAACGGCTTAGCGCAAATAAAGAACTTGATTTTTCGTTCCCATTCAGTGAGAAGGCAAGGTTCAGGGTAAATGCTTATACACAGAAAAATTCACTGGCAGCAGCCTTTAGACAAATTCCCCTGGACATTCCTGACATTGAATCTTTAGGTCTTCCGCCAATTCTTCACTCTTTTACGAATCTTAAACAAGGTTTTATCTTGGTTACGGGGCCAACGGGGCACGGTAAATCTACCACTCTTGCTGCAATGCTTAATGAAATAAACAAAACAAGGGCGACCCACATTGTTACGATTGAGGATCCGGTAGAATTTATATTTAGACCGGATAAGTCAATTATCTCCCAACGTGAGATGGGCGAGGACACTCATTCATGGTCGGTTGCGCTAAGAAGTGTTCTTCGGGAAGACCCGGATGTAGTTCTTGTCGGCGAAATGCGCGATTACGAGACGATTGCCGCGGCTCTTACTGTTGCCGAAACCGGACATTTGGTTTTTGCGACCTTGCACACGAACTCTGCGGCCCAATCGGTTGACAGAATTGTTGATGTTTTTCCGGAGGAACAGCAAAAACAAGTTCGGCTCCAGCTAAGCAACACCCTGGAAGCAGTCTTTTCTCAAAGGCTCATTCCGGCAATAAATAGAGGCAGAGTTGTAACTTATGAGGTAATGTTGGCAACAAATGCGATTAGAACCGCGATCAGGGATGGTAAAACCCATCAAATTGAAAACATTTTGGTGACTTCCCAGGAAGCAGGGATGAGCACTCTAGAGCAGAGCTTAGCCGGTTTGGTCAAGCACGGAACAATAACCATGGAGACTGCTCAAAGCTGGTCGCTTCGACAAGAGGAACTCTCAAGACTGGTAAGGAGTATCTAACGGGTTTTTGAAATGAAAAGGTTTAACTACAAGGGCAAGGATAAAACGGGCAGGGTTGTTTCAGGAGAAGTTGAGGCCAGTGATATTGCTTCGGCCGCCAAACTTATCCGCGGGAAAGGTTATTTTGTGATCTCAATTTCACCCAAACTTGACTCCCCCCTTTCTTTAATTAGAAGGTTTAACGAAAGGATTACCTCCCGCGATATAATGACTTTTACAAGACAGCTTTCGACGATGATCAATGCGGGGCTTCCCATAACCGAGGCGCTTTTGATCCTCCGGTCGCAGTCCAAGCGCTCAATGCAAAAAATTGTGGCCCAGATACTTGCGGATATTGAGGCAGGAGAATCGCTTTCCGGTTCAATAAGTAAACACCCCAAGCTTTTTAGTCCGACTTATATTGCTCTCATCAAATCCGGAGAAGTTGGAGGAGTGATGGACACCGTACTTATCCGTTTAGCCGAAACCTTGGAAAAACAGCAGGAATTTGGCAGTAAAGTAAAAGGCGCCATGATTTACCCGGTAATTATTGTTATCGGAATGGTGGTGGTGTCATTTGTCATGATGATTTTCGTTATTCCCCGCCTTCTTTCGTTATACGCCGACTTTAATGCAGAACTCCCCATGCCGACAATGATCTTGATCGGGATTACCAATTTCTTTCTTAAATTTTGGCCGGTGACTCTTATTTTGGTAGGAGGAGGTTTTTATTTTTTTAAAATGTATAAGTCAACCGTCAAAGGCAGAAGAAAAGTTGATGAGCTGATATTTAAAATTCCGGTTTTTGGCAGTTTGCAAAGACAGATCATTTTAACGGAGTTAACCCGCACTTTAGCCTTAATGGTGGGTGCCGGAGTTCCCATCCTGGAAGCTTTAAATATAACTGCAGGTGTTGTCGGAAATACGGTAATTTCCGAGGCGCTACGGGATTCTGCCAAGATGGTTGAAAAAGGTTTCCCCATTGCTTTTTCTTTCGGGAAGCACCCCGAGGCTTTTCCGTTTCTTTTGAGCCAAATGGTGGCAGTCGGGGAAGAAACCGGGAAAATGGACGAGGTTTTAACAAAAATAAGCCACATTTTTGAAGTTGAAAGCGACGAAGAGGTGAAGGGTTTAACTGCCGCGATAGAACCAATCGTCATGGTTGTTTTGGGACTTGGAGTGGGGTTTCTGGTGATCGCTGTAATACTACCGATTTACAATTTAACGAGCCAATTTTAGGGACTTGACAAGCGGTTTAGAATGAGCAATAGTTAATATAGTCATGAAAAAGTACCTGTCCAAGGGATTTACGTTAGTTGAACTTCTGATCGTTATTGCCCTTCTTGGTGTCATCGCCACAATTGTTATAGCCGCCATTAATCCTATCGAGCAGGCAAACCGCGCGCACGATTCACAGTTTAAGTCAGACAGCAGTCAGCTTCTTTCTGCGATTGAAAGGTACTATGTTGCCAATTCCAAATATCCTTGGAATACTGCCAATGGCACAACCTACCCCAATCCCGATACCGCCTTTGGTTTTATGGCGGCAAACGATGGTCTGGTCGGTATTTGTTTTTATCCTACTGCTTGTGCTACCGATGGGAATCTTATCAGTGCCTTAGAACTTAAGACCGGCTTTAGAACACGTAATTTTATTAGTGACGCAACCACCACTGATGGAACCAAAAGAATTTGGATTGGAAAGGCGTCAAGTTCGTCGGCCTCGGTATATGCGTGCTATATACCACTATCAAAAAGTATTCGTGACACAGCCTGTGCGGGCAATAGAGTTTGGACAGTCAATGCTAGTACGGGAGCAAGAACGGCTGTGGGGGCAGCTACATGCGGAGTGGCGGATGCTTGGGCAAACAATATTGCTGGATACCCTGGAAGTGCCTGGATGATCTGTGTTCCGGAGTGATGTAAATGTTTCTTCAATCGGTATTCCTTTTTGTTTTAGGTTTAGTTTTTGGATCTTTCGTTTCGGCACTTTCGTATCGCTACCCAAATGGAATTTCAGTTATGAAAGGCAGAAGTTTTTGCCCTAAATGTAAACATCAAATTAGTTGGTATGACAATATTCCCCTACTCTCTTTTTTACTTTTGGGTGGGAAGTGTAGAAGCTGTAAAAGGCCTATTTCATGGCGTTATCCGGCGATCGAGTTGATAACTGCCTTAGGGTTTATGCTTATTGGCATGACCTTTCAAGGAACAACCTTGCAAGGTGCATACAGTATTTTTATATTTCTCATTCTGGAACTTATTTTTATCATCGATCTTGAGCATCAAATCATCCCCGACTCTTTTATTTTCCTGGGTCTGTTTCTTTCACTAGTTTTTTCACTAGTCACCAATCACCAATCACCAATCACCAATCTTTTTTCCGGTTTCCTTGCCGCTTCCCTCCTCATGCTCATTCACCTTTTTACCCGGGGCCGGGGTATGGGTTTGGGGGACGTTAAATTTGCAGTTTTGGGCGGAATGATTGTCGCGTTGAATCTAAGCTTGATTTGGCTTTTTTTGGCTTTCTTGACAGGGGGATTTATCGGAATCATACTAATTCTGGGTAAGAAAGCAGGCTTAAAAGATAAAATTGCTTTTGGCCCGTTTTTGGTTATCTCAATTCCGATTACTTTGATATGGGGAGAAAAAATTATCGGCATTCTGCTTTTACATTAATCGAATTGTTGTTGGTTATTACGATCCTTGGCGTCGTGGTTAGTATTGGTGCTTCCTATACGACAAACCAGGTTTATAAAGGCAATGATGCAAACAGAAAGGGTGCCTTAAATAGAATTGCGGTTGCGTTTGAGGAATACGAGAAAGATAATAATTGTTACCCCCCCGCCAGCTCAAATCCGCTTGCCTGCAGTCCGGGTACGGGACTAACGCCGTATTTAGCTAAAGTTCCCTGCGATCCGGTAACCCAAAATCCATATTCTTATGAGCCTGCTTCGGGAACTTGCCCTGCTTGGTACCGAATCTATGCAAAATTGCAAAATACTACCGATACATCGGCAGTTGAATCAATCGGTCCGGGAGGGGCGTATAATTATTATATTGGAAGCGCAAATGCACCCAAACCGACTCCAATTCCATGAATAAATTTTCAAAATCCGAAAAGATTTCGATATTTGTCATTTTTTTTATATTGGCACTAATCTCAATACCGAATTTTGCAATAAGCCTTAAACGCGCCAGGGATCAGGTGCGGAAAGACGATATGGGAGCTTTGCAGCATGTTTTGTGGGTTTATTTTGCAGATTCTCGATCCTATCCCCCAGCCTCTTCCGACGGAAAAATAATGGCCTGTAAAAACCCCGGCGATAAAGTTGAAATTGATGATATGGGAAAGTTGAAAGTTAACTGGATACCTTGTGAGTGGGGACGCGACGGTATAGTAGACTTAATTCCGGGAAGTACGAAAGAGTATATGCACATTCTTCCCCGTGAGCCAAATTACCAAGAAGGTGCTTCGTATCGATATTTTTCTGACGGACAGAGGTTTCAGATATTTGTTTCTCTGGAGGGTAAGGATGATGATGAATACGATCCAAAAATTATTGCGAGAAATATCATGTGCGGTAATATAATATGTAATGCAGGACGGGTTTCCGGCTGCCCGGTGGAGAAAACATTGGAAGAATGTGAGGCGGAAGCGGTTCGAAACTAAAATGAAAAAAGGATTCACGCTTATTGAGCTTTTGATAGTCATCTCGATTTTAGGGGTTTTGGCCTCAATTGCCTTGGTTTCTTTTACCTCTGCACAACAGCGTGGACGCGACGCAGCGAGAAAAAGCGATTTGAAGCAGGTTTTTTCGGCTCTTGAGCTATATTATTCGGACCATGGAAAATATCCCGGCGCAAGTAATACAGGTTTAATCCTTGCTTGCCCTTCTACCACTCCGATTGCCTGTGTATGGGACGGTGCAGCCGTATTTTCAGATACCAAAACCACCTATATGAAATCCATGCCCAAAGACCCGGTATCCGGTCAGACATATTTTTACCGGATAGTTGACTCACCGGATAACCAAAAGTACCAGCTTTACGCACACTTGGAGAATGCCAGGGATATAAATTGTTTACCTCCAAGCTGTGACAACCCGACCCTCCCTACCGGTTTTTCCACAACAGCATGTGGCTCGTCAGGTGAATGTAACTTTTCGATAACAAGTTCAAACACCACACCGGTAGAGTGACTAGTGACTGGTCACTCGTGAATGGTGTAAACTGATAGCAAGTATGGAACTGCCCACTATCCACCAAACACAAGCCACTAAACACGGTTTCACCCTGATTGAGCTTCTTGTGGTTATTTCCATTATCGGTATTCTTGCCTCTCTGGTATCCGTTAATTTAAATTCTGCCAGATCCCGCGCCAGGGACGCTCAAAGAAAAAGCGATCTTAAGAATATCTCAATTGCTCTTAGGTCGTACTACAATGGTTTGGGGACATATCCTCTTACATTTTCATTCACGACACCATTTGTAATCGGCGGGGTGACCTACATGGCGACGGTTCCGAATGATCCGCAATATGATTCCACGGACTCCACCCCCCCCCGATATGATTACGAGCTAACCAATTTAGGTGACGGATTTACTCTGTTGGCGTGCTTGGAAAACGCCAGTGATGCTCAAGGGGTACCCGTACCCACCCAAAATCCATTTGGGTTTACGTGTACCAGTTCTACGATGTTTCAGATAATACAATGACAAAAAAATATCTTCCATTTTTCAATCAGAAAATAAAATTGAAGATGGAAGATAGAAAATGGAAAATTCAAGGTTTTACCTTGATTGAGCTTCTGATTGTTATTTCGATAATAGGGATTTTGGCCGCGATGGTAACTATTTCTTTTATGAACACTCAGAGGCAAGCGAGGGATACTCAGAGGAAATCGGATTTGTCACAATACCGCAATGCTTTGGAAACTTTTGCAAGTAAGAACAATGGGCTTTTTCCGGGGGAAAATCAAATCGTTTCTGCCAACTCGATTACCGGCTTTTGTACGACTCCTTGTCCAATAGATCCCAAGTACTTAGCGGATTCCACCTATGATTACAAATATCAATCTGATGGAGCTGTGGTGACTGGAGCTCCTGTAGCAACGCAATATGTTCTTTGGGCTAAACTGGAAAATGTAACAAATACTTACTGGGTTGTATGTTCCGGCGGGCAATCGGGGAAGTTTGTTTCGGCAACAGCACCAGCTCCAACCGGGGGTGGCTGTTTGTCTCCATTAACACCATGACAAAAAAATATTTTCCATTTACTATTTTTCATTTACCCATTTTGAGAAATAAGATGGAAAATGGAAGATTCAGAAAATGGAAGATTGAGCGTGCATTTACCCTAATTGAACTACTCGTGGTTATCTCTATTATTGGTATTCTTATCGGCCTTTCGGTTTTTGGACTTCAAAACGCCCGTCAGACCTCCAGGGACGCCAAAAGGAAAGCTGATTTGGAAACAATCAGAAGTGGGCTTGAGATGTTCAAAGCGGATTGTAATAACAAGTACTATATTGGAACATCTCTTCCGGCAATCTTAAGGGGAATCCCCCCTGTTGCCACTTATGGTGCGGGCTGCCTGGCTGCCAATATTTATATTTCCGCAACACCTGTTGATCCTACCTCACCCAGCAGAAGCTATGGATATTCCTCGGTTGCCCCTGGCACCAATTATATTCTTTGCGCAGCTTTGGAACAAAGTACGGCGGCGATTCCTGCCGGTTGTGCAAATAAATGTGTCGTAGCTTGTAACTATAGTGTTACAAACCCCTAGGCTCGACCATACCATTTGTAGTATATTGTATATAGTATGCCCGACTTAAAACCGAAGAAATCAGGCTTCACTTTGATTGAAATTCTTGTCTCTATGACAATTATCGGTTTTCTTTTTAGTTTTGGATACGCAAGTTTTAGAGATTTTTCAAGGCGTCAGGCTTTGGCGGGAGTCGTAAAACAGGTTCAGGGAGACCTAAGGCTTGCTCAGCAAAAGGCTCTTTCGGGAGAAAAACCGTCCGGGTGTACCACTCTCCCAGTGAAGACTTTAAACGGCTACAATTTTTATCGTTCTGCCGAAAACGTCTATATAATTCAGGCAGATTGCTCAGGTTTAGCTGCTGCGGTTCCGGTTAAAAGTGTTACTTTGCCTTCTGGCATTAAAATTTCAGCGCCCTCCCCAAACCCAATTAAATTTAAGGCATTGGGTCAAGGAACAAACATTGTTTCAGGAGAGTCGGCAACAATTACCATAACCCAGGACGCTGTATCCAATTCGCAAGATGTAATAGTTACGGCGGGAGGAGAGATAAAGTGAAAAAACATTTTCCATTTTCCATTTTCCATTTTCCATTGAATTTCCATTTGAGAAATTTTCAAATTGAACGATCGAAAAATAAATGGAAGATGGTAGATGGCAGATGGAAGATACAATCTGGCCAGTCTTTGTTCGAGGTTGTGGTTGCCTTGGCCATAAGCGCGCTGGTTATTGTTGCCTTGGTTTCTTTGGCAACAAATTCGATCCGGACTTCGATATATTCAAAAAATAATTCACTTGCTACTACCTATGCCAATCAGGCAATAGAGTGGTTGAGAGGAGAAAGAGACCGGAATATGGTTAATTTTAATACTCAGGCTTATAGATTTAGATCTAATATTTTTAAATGTTTTAATTCTCAGCCTCTAGCTTGGCCTACAGGAACGGGGGCAGCCCCAGTGTGTCCGACCAGCGGTACCGGAAGCACGATTTCCGGGACACCTTTTGTCAGACAGTTAAAATTTATCATTACGATGACGCCGGCACCAGTAAAAACAATTTATGAAGCTGACGTCACAGTTTCCTGGACTGATTCTCAAGGTAAACATACAGTAACGAGTGCAACTGTTTTTACGGATTGGAGACAAAGATGACAAGTCATCTTCCATTTGCTATGTACCATTTACCATTTCATTTAAATAATTCTCAATTTCTCAATTGTAAATAATATGGAAGATAGAAAATTCATAAAATGGAAGATTCAGAGAGGTATCTCTCTGATTGAGATTCTGGTGGCTGTGACAATATTTGCTGCTTTGGGTATTCTTATAACCCGTTCGGTTGCCTTGACCTTGCAGGGTAGTAAAAAGAGTGAAGCAATGGTTGCCGTAAGGGAAAATCTGGATTATTCGATGAGTGTTATCGAAAGGCAAATTAGAAATGCAAATTCAATTTCCGGATGTACGATTCCTCCTACCGCATTACCCAGAATAGATTTTGTTGATCAATATGGTAGGCAGGCAGATTTTTTATGGAACAGTACCTCGTTCACTATAGCTTCGGAAAGCGGTATTATCTCTACCCGACTGATAAGCCCCGAAGTGGTGAAGATAACAAGCGCTACTTTTACCTGTGCAGCAGGAACTGCCACCAATCAACCATACGTAGATGTCACCCTAAAAGGCCAATCCGCTACTCTAACGGGATCACAAAGCTCGCCCGAAACCGTCAATACAAGGATTTACCTTCGGAACTACTAAAAATCTATCTTCCATTTTTATATTTTCCATATTCCATCTTATTTTTTCATTTTATTAATTTTCTGATTTCTTTCCGATGTAATAATCGATGCAGTAAATATTGATAGATTGGCAAATAAAATGGCAAATAGAAGATTCAGTAAATGGAAAATTCGTAAGCGAAGCTTACGGTGCTACTTCATTCCAGTTTATTTTTCTTGCTCCAAGCTTGCCGGGGAAAAGCCAGATTTGGTCCGGGGCGTATTGATAGCGAATGGCTGGAGTAGCGGCTACAGCGTTGTATGTTCTTCCTGTCATGGTTACTGCGGTGTTGCCTACAACCGACCCTCTAATATAAAGGGGAGTAGCGGCGGTTCCCGCGTTGAAAGTGCCATCAGTAATATAAATTCCCTCCAAATGCGGAGTGGTTCCAGTGCCCCCTATCGAATTAGCAACCGTGATATTATTTTTGGCAGTTATCATAAAAAATCCGGCGCCATCGTTTAGATTAATATTTCCCCCGATGGTTACGCGGGCGTTGGGCACAAGCAGAATTATCCTTCTTGTACCAAGATTCACAGTTGGAATAGTCAGGGTTTGGGCTGCTGCTGCGTTTCCGTTGTATATATACCAATAATATCCGTATTTTAGTGTTCCACCCGAGGTAAATACGGTGGCGGCTGGCGTTCTAGTGGCAATAACCGTGGGGATAACATCTGCCGGGATTTGGCCGGCAAAATAAGCATAGTTAAAGGTTTTGGGATTTGTTGCGGAGGAATTTGCCAGCCAGCCTTTTACCGAAACTTTCCCCGTGGGAATATTTGCGGTATAGCCCGGGGGGTAAGCGACAACCCCTGGACCAATCCAGCCTGATGTAAGAGCGCTAAAATACGCGTTGGCTACGGCAGGCACACTGCTTGTTAAACTTCCTTTTGTCTGAATATCGCTGTTTAAGACCTGCCACCAGGATGGGGAAGAAACGGTAACAGTGGCAGTATCTGAAGCCAAAAGTACAGTATTATTATTTGTGTAATATGACCTGGCGGTTATTAGGATATTTGTTCCAAGTCTGACACCCGTTACAGATGTTTTGAAACCATTAGATGGAGTATCTGTCGTGGGATTGACAGTGAAATAACCACCAGTGGCAGGGGTAAAAACAACGTGATTGGGTGCGGGACCGGTTGTACTCGCTGTAAATGCATTAGTAATTGTTTGGCCGATAATAACATTTTTTGCGTTAGGGGAAAGGGTGATCGTGGGAGTTGGGACAACAACGGTTGCAGTATCTCTGGCCAACTCTACATGAGAAACTGTATGGGATATGGCGGTTATTAATGTACCCGTTGTAACCCCAACACCACTTACATTTGTTTTATAAGGGAAACTGTTATCTGATGCAGTGACGACGGTGAATTTGGTGACATCGCCGGAGGAAAAATGAACATGATTGGGTGCGGTGCCTGTATATCTTGCCGTGAATGGAGAAGTGGATGTTGCAAATCGATTAACAGTTTTTGTGTTGGGTGTGATGGTGAGGGTGTTGGTGGTAAGGACAGTGACGTAGCCAGTCACTTCAGCTAAAAATTGATCTGAAGCATTATATGACCTTGCAGTTATAGGTATGCTGGTTCCCGGTTGAACACCTGTCACATTTGTTAAAAATTGATTCCCTTGCTCGGTATCTTCAGGGGGGTCAATACTAATATATTCAGGATAATCTGTCGTAAAAGTGACCCTACGAATGGGAGGAGAGCCTACAGGTCTTGCCCGAAGATCGTAGAATGTTTGACCGACATTAACTGTTAAATTTGGTGGGATAAACTCAAGAGTACCTGGGTCGGTTGGCGGGATGGTTGACGGTGTGCATCCTGCCATGTCATTTCTACAAACCCAACCAACTTCGCAACAAGTTTTTGTAAGTGATGGCCAGTCAGAATCACACCAACTTCGGCCAAAGTAATTACACGCATCTTCAGCATTGCTGCAACATCCATCTCCTGAGCAAGGATATGCATTGCACCATGGATCAGAGGCAGTATTACAGCTAGTGTATACTGAATTGGCGCCAGTCAGGCTACAGCAACCAACAGTGCCGGTAGTTGTTGTGCTAAATTGTTTAACACAAGCGTTGGACGTTGCCTTAATATTTGTTTGTAAAAAACTCAGATTTGGTGTAACCAGTCGCCCCGTGCCAACCGCTCCAAAAAGAAGTAAAACTCCTAAAATCGTGGCAAAAACGCGTCCGCCGAATCTTAATCGTTTTACTTTTCTTCTTCCTGTCATCAATAGTTATCTTACTACGTAGCTTTATACCCGGTCAATTATCGTGGTCTGTTTAAAAAGACCTTTAAAGGAGAGTCCTTTAAAGGTTATATCAAACTATATTATCCATCCGTCTTGGTAGCATGAATTTTTGGCCAGTTTCTCTTGCTCTTCCAGCATGACTTGCAGTACATATTCCGCCAATCTACTCTAATCGGATCCTTTGTTTCTTTTATGCAAATATCACAAAAGTATCTGCTTGACATAATTAGAATTTAAAGTGTTTTTAAAATTTTGCAAGTACTACGTGTAGTGTTGACATATCTTGTAAGGAGAGTCCTTTAAAGGTATTATTAATCATGCCTGCGAAAAACGTTCTTAAGGTTTATGTCGAGAATTCTTATTATCATATTTATAACCGCGGTGTAGAAAAACGCATAATTTTTAAGGACGATCAGGACTATGGAGTATTTCTTGGGTATTTAAAAGAATATCTTTCCCCACCGAACGATGTAATTAAACTAAAACAAGAGTTTACCTTAAAAGGAGAGTCCTTTAAAGGTGTGCCTAGGCAGCCGAATAATTATTCAAAAGAAATTGAGCTTCTTGCCTATTGTCTAATGCCAAACCATTTTCATTTGCTTATAAAGCAAAATTTAGACAGGTCTATTGAAAATTTTATGAGATCACTTTTGACACGTTATTCTGGCTATTTCAACAAAAGAAATGAACGTGTTGGGTCCCTTTTCCAAGGTCCTTATAAAGCTGTTTTAATTGACAGTGACGAGTATTTATTGCACCTTAGTCGATATATTCATTTAAATCCCCAAGGGTCGGTGAATAGTTGGTTTGGAGCCCCTTCATCGTACCCGGATTATTTAAGGGAAAGAAAAACCTCATGGGTTAAGACAGACTTAATTCTTTCTTTTTTTGATCAAGCCAGGGAACCGTTTATTCGTGGACATGCAACATATAGGAATTTTGTTGAGGACGAGAAACTGAACATTCCTATTGTGCTCAATAATATGATTATCGAATGACCTTTAAAGGAGAGTCCTTTAAAGGTGCAACAGGAATGTGTAAGTTAAGATACATATGCGACATTGGGTAAGTCGTTATATATGGATCATTCCTCCAAGGCTCACTTCATATTTAGTAGAATCAGAGGCGCTAAGAAGGTGATTAAAATGATTGAGTCTATTA
>Ga0209210_1000581_pt1 | contig 37616 bp, 35 predicted proteins | sample RifGroA1_FD_183991 | JGI IMG/M metagenome (GOLD analysis project Ga0209210, IMG submission 183991) | Contaminated groundwater microbial communities from Rifle, Colorado, USA - Rifle Groundwater A1 (SPAdes) (version 2) | ecosystem: Environmental > Aquatic > Deep subsurface > Groundwater >...
GGTAGAAAATGAAAAAAACGGATTTTTGTTCAAATTAAGAGACCACGAATCTTTGGCAGAAAAAATTATATATTTACTCGATAATCCAAGTCTTGGCAAGAAATTTGGCGAAATTAGTAGGAAAATTATAGAAGAGAGAAATGATTATCGAAAAGAAATGGCAAAGATGGAAAGTATGTACCAAGAGTTAGCAACAAGCGTTGGCAAACGAACCTATCGTCTGAGAGAGTACAAAATTTGTAAGCAGTGCATAATGGATACATCCGATCCGGCAATTGTTTTTGACGCAAATGAAATTTGTAATCACTGCAAAAGGTATAAAGAACAATCCAAGTATCTTTACTCAAAGAAAGAGATTTTGACTGCCGTTGCCAAAATTAAAGAAGATGGAAAGGGTAAGCAGTATGATTGCGTATTGGGCATGTCTGGGGGCGTGGATAGTTGTACTGCAGCCTATACGGCTAAGAAATATGGCCTACGACCCCTAGCTATTCATGTGGACAATGGTTGGAATTCTGAAATTTCCCAATCAAATATAGAAAGAGTTTTAGGTCAGCTTGGCATAGACTTATATACTCATGTTATTGATTGGGAAGAGTTTAAAGATTTACAACAGGCTTTTCTTTTATCTTCGGTTTCTAACATTGACTATCCTTACGATCACGCTATTTTGAGCTTATTTTTTCAGATGGCGGAAAAAATGAAGGTGAAATATATTATTAGTGGCGCTAATGATAAGACAGAGTTTATAATGCCGAGAGATTGGGGGTATAATTCTTGGGACCAGAAACATTTAAGAGTTATACATCAAAGATTCGGTAAGATTAAAAAATTAAAGACTTATCCCTCTATTTCTCCGTTAAAATTATTCAAAGACTCTTTTATTAAAGGCGTGAGAATGTTTCGCATATTGGATTATATTGATTACAACAAAAAAGAAGCAAAAGCATTCTTGCAAAAAGAGTTTGGTTGGAAAGATTATGGTGGAAAGCATTGCGAATCAATTTATTCAAGGTTTTTTATTGGATATGTTTTGCCGAATAAATTTGGTTTTGATAGAAACAGGGCTTGGCTTTCTAACCTTATTTTAGCAGGAGAAATAACCAGAGAAGAGGCGTTTAAGGAATTAGATAAGGGTTTTTATAATTCTAAACAAGAAATGGAAGCCGACAAAGAATATGTCATTAAAAAATTAGGATTTACAAATGAAGAATTTGATAAAATAATGGCTTTACCCATTAAAGATTATAGGGATTATCCAAACAACGCGTTTCTTATGCATAGATATGGTTCTGTGGTAAAGGTGGCAAGAAAATTTCTTAGAAAAGTTTAAGATATGAAGTTAGTTAAGAAAATACTAAGAGGAATTAAAAGGACAATGATTAGAATTTTTGGAACTAAAACAGATGAGCTTTATTGGAAGTTTCGCCATATTTTTGATAATTCTTGGGCAAAAAGCTATATATCCGCAGTATCAATTAACGACGCACACAGAAGACCATTAACAGATAAGATATCAAGTTTTGCTCCATTTGAGAGTATTTTAGAATTTGGGTGTGCGTCAGGCCCTAATCTTTATTTACTATCTCAAGAATTCACAAATGCGCAAATGCACGGTATTGATATTAGCGCGAAAGCCATTCAAGAAGGAAAGAAATATTTTAAAGATAAAAATATCGGAAATGTTTGTTTGACTGCGGCGAATGAAAAATCTCTCAATGATTTTAAGGATAAAAGCATGGACATGGTCTTTACAGACGCTGTTTTAATTTATTTTGGTACAGACAAAATCGAGGATGTAATAAGACAGCTTCTTAGAATTGCTAGAAAGGGAATAGTGCTTTTGGAGCTGCATCATGACGGAAAGCAGTCGATTTACAAAGACAATTGGATTCACAACTATAGAAATATATTCGAGCAATTCGTTGATAAAAAAAGAATAACAATATCCAAACTTCCCAAGGGTGTATGGGGAGGTAATTGGGATGAATACGGTAATATTATAGAAATAAAGCTGTAATTTAATTATATGTTGGTATCTGTGATTATTCCTTGTAGGAATGAAGAAAAATTTATTGGGAAATGCATAGAATCAGTTGTTAATCAAACTTATCCAAAGGACAAAATAGAGGTTTTGGCGATTGATGGTATGTCCGAAGATAAAACCAGAGAGATTATCAAGAGGTATTCAATAGCGAAGCTTTTAGATAATCGAAAGAAGATTTTTGCCGCTGCCTGCAATATTGGTATTAAAAATGCAAAAGGGGATTTATTAATGATTATCGGGGCCCACGCAGTTTATCCAGACAATTACATAGAAAAATGCGTTTCGGATTCTATAAAACTTAACGCTGATAATGTTGGCGGAGACGTAAAGCCGGTAGTAAGAATAAATAACATTATCAACAATGCAATTGTGTTGTCTTTTGGCGGTTGGTTTGGCAAATACGATACTGAGGAAAAAGAAAAGAAGCCATTAGGGACAGATACTGTTTTCGGCGGTTGTTACAAAAAAGACGTTTTTGAGAGAATAGGTTTATTTAACGAAAACTTGAAGCGCACATCTGATTTGGAGCTTAACCTTCGCCTCAAAAGAAGTGGTGGCAAAATTATTCTTATACCGAATCTAATTGTTTATTATTACCCAAGCAGTAATCTGAAAGATTTTTTCCTGCATAACATAGAAGATGGAATTTGGAACATTCTACCTTTGAAATTTACATACAAACCCCTGCGTTTTCGCCATTACCTGCCATTAATTTTTATCTTAACCATTCCTTTTAATATCTGGATTTATCTTCCGATCGCCTTTTATTTTTCGGCGAAAATAGCCGTATTTAAAAAAAATATCATATACTTTTTTATTATGCCGTTAGTTTTTCTAGCTAAGCACATTGGTCATGGCATAGGTTCTTTGTGGGGCGTGATAAAATTAATAGCATGACTTCTGAAAATATTTGGATATTTAATCATTACGCCACAAAACCGGATGAACCAGCTACTCGGGCTTTTGATTTTGCCAGGGAATTGATACTAAGAAATCACAAAGTAACGATTTTTGCATCAGCTTTTTCTCATTACAAATTAACAACAAAATATCTCAATCCAAACGAAAATCAGAAAACGGAAATGGTTGATGGAGTGAAATTCGTCTGGGTAAGATCTTTTTCCCATAAGAGAAATAATTGGAAACGATTAATGAATATGTTGAGTTTTTCCTGGAGGGCGTATTGGATCGGGAAAAATGTGAAAGAAAAACCAAGCATAGTTTTGGGTAGTTCCGTGCATCCTTTTGCCGTGATAACTGCATATTTGATTGCTAAAAATAAAAAAAGCCGTTTCTTTTTTGAGGTAAGAGATCTTTGGCCGCAAACTCTTATTGACATGCATTTTTTAGGTAAAAACAACCCCTTAGCTGTAATTTTAAGAATGATTGAGAGGTTTCTTTATCAAAGAGCTGAAAAAATTATAACCCTACTACCTTATGCCGGAAATTATATTACGACACTAGGGATTAATCGGGAAAAAATAGTTTGGATTCCAAATGGCATTAATATGAAAAGATATGAAAATATTAAACCTTATGATGGTGGCAATCCAGCAAATTTCGTTTTTATGTATACCGGTATTCATGCTAAATACGCCAATCTGGATTCTGTTTTGTTTGCAGCAAAGATTATTCAAGATCAGAATAGAAACAATATAAAATTTATCTTTGTTGGCGATGGTTCCGAGAAGAAGAATCTTATTCAGATAGCAAAGGATATGTCTTTGGCTAATGTTGAATTCAAAGATATGGTTCCAAAAGACCAAGTTTTTAAAATGATTGAGCAGGCAGATGCTTTGATTTCTATAATTATGGATCTTCCTGTTCTAAAATACGGGATAAGCTCTAATAAACTGAACGATTATTTGGCTTCTGGTAGGCCCATAGTTTGCGCTATAAAATCTGGCAATAATCCTGTTTCAGATTCGGGAGCGGGTATTGTCATTGAGCCGGGTAGTTCCGAGATTTTGGCAAAAGCATTTTTAGAAATGGTAAGTTTTACGCCAGAAAAAAGAATTGAAATGGGGCAAAAGGGCATTGATTACATAAAGAAGAATTATGATATAAAAGTATTAGCCGATAAAATGGAAGAATTATTCATCTAACCCGGGTTTTTAGGAACAAGATTATTTGTTTTGATAACACGTAGTCGGCTGAATCTGCTCTTATGTATTTTCTACCCAACCGCTACTATTCCTCGTCGCATAACTGATAATATAAGCATAAATTTGATTATATTAGTTGCGACTGCGGAGTGTCATCTTCAACAAATCATCTCGTTTAAGAATATTCGTAAATGAATCAGAGAAAACAAGAGGAAATACAATTTCATAATTTTGTTAGAGGACAGGATAAAGCTGCTGATGCTAAAACTTACGCTTACTATCATTCCAATAGGAAGTTTTACGAAGTGGCAAGGAGAAGCTACAGATTCCAAGAGAATTGGTTGAAACAGAGGTGTAATGGTAAAAAGGCCTTAGTTTTGGGTTGTGGCGAGGGAGCAGAGTCATTTTTCTTAGCCAAGAACGGAGCTAATGTCATCGGTATTGATATAGCTGATGGCGCAGTAAAAACAGCCAACGAGAGCGCTATTAAAAATGGCCTGCAAGATAAGGCCCAATTTCTAGTCATGGACGCTGAAAATCTTCAATTCCCTGACAACACTTTTGATATTATAACGGCTTCTGGGATGATTCATCATATTGATTTTGCCAAGGCCTTAAAGGAAATTATCAGGGTGATTAAAAAAAATGGTTTAATGATCTGCATCGAACCCTTAAAATACAATCCCGTTTTTCAGTTTTACAGAAAATCGACTCCGCATTTAAGGACGGGCTGGGAAGCAGAGCATATTCTGGGAGCTAGGGAAGTATACCTTCCAAAAAAATATTTTAAAAAAGTTAAACCATATTTTTTTCATTTTTTTGTGTTTTTGGTTGTTCCTTTCAGAAAAACTTTCTTGTTCGGGCCAATTTTATCGTTTTTAGAGATTTTGGATATGATTTTTTTGAAGATCCCTTTACTTCAATGGTTTGCCTGGCAGGTTGTCTTTATCATTTCCGAGCCCCGAAAATGATATTTCTCAATGGTTGACCCGGTAGTAGATTTTTGACATTCTTCGAATAATTTCGCGGAGCGAGTCAAAAATTCACTACTGGGTTGAAAAAACGCTTACAAAACGATAAATTGTAGATAGAATGGCAAAACGATTATTCGACCTAATCTCCTCTTTATTTGTATTGGTGTTGATTTCGCCAATCTTTTTGATTATTACTGCGTTGGTGAAGCTAAGTTCACTAGGCCCTGTTTTTTATGCTCCAATGATTTTTGGCAAAGACAAAAGAAGATTTCGGGTTTTAAAATTTAGGACGATGATAAAAGACGCTGATAAATTAGGTGGACCTTCAACCGCTTTTGAAGATAGACGCTTAACTAAAATAGGGAAGTTTTTAAGAAGGTACAAGCTCGACGAGTTACCCCAACTGATCAATGTTATCAAGGGTGATATGAGCGTTGTTGGCCCAAGACCTCAAGTGGATGAATATACCAGTAAATACACTGGCGAGGAGGAGTTAATTTTAAGCGTAAAGCCTGGGATGACTGATTGGGCAACAATAGAACTCATCACTTTAGACAAGATCCTTGGCAATGAAGATGTTGACGCAAGGTATAGAACAGAAATAGAACCTAAAAAGAATGCCTTAAGGATAAAATATGCCAAAGAACATAATTTTTGGATTGATATGAAAATATTATTTTTAACTTTTGCCAAGCTTTTTAAGATAAAAAGATTATGGAATACAAACAATTAGGACAGACAGATTTTAATGTTTCGAGAATTGGTTTTGGAGGAGCGGCAATCTCCGGATTTAACTATGGCAAAACAGACGATCAGGAATCTATAAAGGCTATCAAAAAAGCATTAGATCTGGGCGTAAATTTTTTTGATACAGCCGATATCTATGGTTTTGGTCATTCAGAAAAATTATTAGCCGATGGGTTGGGGGAGCGCAGAAAAGATGTTATTATCGCTACGAAAGTAGGGCTAAGATGGGATATTAAGAATGAAAGTAGTTTCGCCGATTTAAATCGAGACTATGTTTATAAGGCGCTGAACCAAAGCTTGGAAAACCTTAAATTAGATACCATTCCTTTGTATCAGATTCACCGCCACGACCCAGATACTCTAATAAGAGACACCATGGAAACATTCGATATATTAAAAAAGCATGGCAAAATCAAGTACCTTGGCGCTTCTAATTTATCAAGAGAATTTATTGAGGAGTACAGCAATTATGGAAGAATAGAATCTTTCCAGGCATCCTATAATATTCTGGATCAACAGGCGGAAAAAGATATTTTTCCTGTGTGTAAAAAATTAGAAATTGGTTTAATAGTTTTTAGTCCTTTGGCCCAAGGGTTATTGAGTGGAAAATATAGCCATGGCGTGAAATTTGAACAACAAGACAGAAGAAATGAAAGTAAGTATTTTAAACCTAGGGTTTTTGATAGACTTCCGGAATTATTCAAGGCAATGTCAGATATAGGGCAAAAATACGGAAAAACAATGGTTCAGGTCGCTCTAAGATGGATTTTAGACCATCCACAAGTTGCAATGACCATTGTTGGTATTAAAACAGAACAACAAATCGAGGAAACGGCAGGGGCTACAGATTGGAAGATGTCTAAGGAAGAAAGAGAAAAGTTGTCGGCACTAGGGAATTATGTTATGTCTTAAGCATTAAACATTTATGGACAATATCGCGAATTATAAAAAAATATCTACCGAAGCGAGAAAAAAATCGTTGGAGGTAATATACAAAGCTCAAACATCTCATATTGGCAGTAATTTTAGCTGTATTGATTTGTTGGCTGTCATTTTTGAAAAGATAAATCTAGATAAAGATAAAATAATCTTAAGTAAAGGTTGGGCAGCAGCTTCTCTTTATTATTTTTTGTGGAAGAAAGGCAGAATCACCGAAGATGAGTTGAATAGCTACTGCCAACCCGGAAGCAAATTTATCGGATTAGCAGAACCCGTTATTCCTGAAATTCCTGCGGCTGGCGGGTCAATGGGTTTTGGTTTACCTTTTGGGGTTGGATTTGCTTTGGCAAAAAAATTCAACAAAGAAGAAGAAAAAATATATGTTTTAATGTCTGATGGTGAAATGCAATGCGGAACTACCTGGGAGTCGGCCTTGATAGGAGCCCATCATAATCTAGACAATCTAATTGTAATTGTGGACGCGAATGATCTTCAGGCGATGGGACGGGTTGAAGACATATTGAATATAGAACCGTTAAAAGACAAGTGGAATTCATTTGGTTGGGAGGTTGAAAGAATTGACGGGCATAATTTTGAAGAAATAGAAAAATCATTGAATAGCTTACCATTACGAGAAGGGAAACCAACAATAATAATTGCAAAAACAATTAAAGGAAAAGGAGTAAGTTTTATGGAAGGGGATAATTTGTATCATTACAAAGGTTTGTCCGAAGAAGAATATCAGAAAGCCTTAAAAGAATTAGAATCAAATGGCTGAAATAATCAAACAACAAGACACAAGAAGAGTTTTTATCGAAACATTAAACGAGCTCGCAGAAAAAGATCCTAAGATCATTGTTATTATTTGCGATGTTGGTTTTAACTATCTAGATGATCCGAAAAATAAATTTAAAGTTATTAATCTTGGAGTAACGGAAATGAGTTCGATGATTATTGCTGCGGCCTTAGCTTTGGCAGGATTTAAGCCCTACATTTATAGTATGATAAACTTTGTAACTCTTAGGCCTTTTGAGGCAGTTCGAAATGCCGTTTGTTTGCACAAAGCCAATGTAAAAATTATTGGAGTTAAAGGCAGTGAAAAATATAAGTTCCTTGGATTCTCTCATAATCTTATTACTGACGAGGAAGAAATAAATACTTTAAAACACTTACCCGATTTTAATACCTATATTGCTGAAAGCTCAGAGGAAGTAAGAAGGGTTGTTTTGGAATCATACAATAGCGAGAACCCGGCATATATTAGGCTATAAGTTTATTTAAGATAAATATTGTTCTATATAGAAAAACCCTTCGAAAGAAGGGCTTTAAATTGTCGGTTCAGAAAAGATTACTGACTTTTGAATGGAGGTTTTAAGCTCCATCCTCGGTCAGCGATGATCGTTGATCCATTGAGCATCATTGAGTGATGGCTCAACAAGAAAGCGATCATATTCGCAACCTCTTGAGTCGTTGTTACCTTGTTATCCGGGATTGCCGAAGCGATCCTTACAAGGTCTTTGTCGCGGTTTTTCCACGAAGGAGTACCGCAAATAGTGCCGAGACATAGTGTTGTGGCGTATATTCCATCTTTACCATGTCCGGTTGCGATATCAGGCGCAATTCTATTGAGCGCGCCCTTTGCGATATCGTAGGCAAATTCATTAAGGCCGAGTATGGAGTTTACCGAAGATACCACAACAATATTGCCACCACCAGTCTTTTTCATCCATCTTACTGCTTCCTGGATTGGGAAGACGGCGGCGAGAAGGGTATTGTTTAACACAGACCTTATCTCGAGCAGAGAAGAGTCAAGAAGACCACTTTCTCCACCTCCTCCGTAAACGAGAGAGCAGTAGCCAGAGAGTTGTTTGTGATGTTTTTTTAGGTCTTGGAAGAATCTCTGGGTTTCGTTCGGGCTGCAAAGATCTATGTCGCCATTGGCCACATCGGCAACGATTACTTCTGCGCCTTCGGTTAGAAGGGTTTCACATACGATCCTGCCTATACCTCCAGCACCGCCACCAACAACGATCAGCTTGTTTTTAAGCCCAAGATCCATTTTATAGGCCTCCTTTCTTCAAAATTCGATAGCGATTGCAGTCGCCTCGGCATTATCTATGTAGTTAACGCCTTTGACTTGTTCCTCTATGCCACGAGCCCAGAGAAGCATTTTAGCAAGGCCGCCTCGTCGATAAATGTCGAGAACGATTTGTGCTACTTTTTCGTCGGTTTTGTCCTTCATCAGATTCCACGGAACCATTCCGTCGGAGAAAAGAAGAATAGTTTTGACCGATTTGAGTGGCATTGTGGTATAGAACCACATTTTCTCGAGTTCGGGTTGGCCGTTGAGTAGCCCATATCCTTGAGGATTTTCTGGATTGTTCACGTCCATTTCTCGAGCTTCTTCTAGAATCGGGCAGAACCGATTCCACATAGCGCCTCTTATCGTTCGATGTTCATCAGGCGTTGCCTTTTCAAGGTCAACACCAAAGCACTCTGCGGCCTCGCGCCGTTGTATGTCGAGGATAAGATCATTCATCTTTACGTCGTGAGCTCGTACTTGGTTCGTTGTGACTTGGATGTTTCCATCAGTGGTTTCCCATAAGGCGAAACAATCACCGGCCTGAAGGATCTCAACCGTTTCTTGGTTGATTTTTGTAATGACAAAAGTTGCGCCAGGAAGCTTGCCTGGAGACGGGACGAAATCGGCATTGTCCAAGCACCTTTTAATGTACTTGTTGAGTTTTTTGGCGAGAAGAGGAAGATCGTCGGTTTTATTCCATCCGATCCAATTTTCAGTCAGCCTGCTGACCAGTTCTCCTCCAGATAGTTCGCCGATTAATCGCTGGGGTTTTTGAGGGCCATAAGGTTCGCTAACCCCATCTAAAACAAAAAAGATGAGGTCTGAAATTATGCCATACCCATCTTCTCGGTGAAAAGATGATCCTTGATGATAAATCGTGCTAACTTTCATGAGCTAGCACCTCCTTTCTGAAAAAGTGTGTTTATGTTAAGCTCTGAACCTTATTAAGATTTCAAAGAGCAATTGTTAATTATATCAAATATGTTAATTTTGTCAATACCAGACAGAACAGATAAAAACCCCTCGAAAGAGGGGTTAATCCAATCAAAATTACATACGCCTAGTCAAACCATACAGCCACTGCCGCGGCTTCGGTCGTTTGTCCACTTTCGCGGATTTGCCGAAGTTGATAATGAACGCCGTGTTCTTGTACGATATCGGCGAGCTCCTTCATTCTATCCGGTTCGTTGAACCAGTCGAATAAAAGAAATCCGTCTGTGCAGAGCAGGAGGAAATTAAGATTGTTTGTGGGGAGTGATAAGTGGCGACACATCTCGAGATTTAAACCTCCATTGAGCGCCGGATATCCTTCGGGACTTTCTGGATTATTTATGTCCCGATTTTTTTGTTCCATCATCAATGGCGTAAAATGGGGTCGATAGTTTTCTTTTCCGTATTGCTGCTGTAATTGCGCTTTCAGGGCGCGATCGCGGATAGAAGCTCTTTTTACCGGGTTATCGGTATATTCAACAGATCCATCCTTGAATCGCCAGATAGCAATACAGTCGCCACATTGTAGAATCTCGATTTCGCGATCGATCTTGACGGCGGCGAAAGTTAATCCGGACAGATAGGCTGGTTCTTTGATAAGTCCATAGCTTATCTTTAGTTGTGTGTGGAATATTCCTACCGTATGATCGATTACCCTGACCGTACCAACAAGATCTTCTGTTGCGGCATTTACGATTCCTTGGCAGAAGTGTTCTTTCACGGTCTCGCCGGTTCCTAATCCGCGATGAATAATAGGCGGCTTATTCTGGTCGTAAGGGACAGAGAAGGCATCGCAAACTGCAATTACCATAGCAGAGATAACGAGTCCGTCTTCTTTGAATCTTGCCTCGTCATGGTCTAAACAAGATTCAATCTTTTGGATTGTCACTTAGACATCCTCCTTTCTATGTGATTCCTTATCTATAATGACAAGGTACTGCCTAAATTATACCTATTATTGTATTTTTGTCAACCCGGTAGTGAATTTTGGACCAAGCTTTATTCTTTTTGTTCGCTAAAAGCGAACGAGTTCAAAATCTACTACCGGGTCAAACAAAAACAGGCCTCTCACCCGTCTTAATTCATTCTATTTTCTAATTACTATTTCCTACTTACTAATCAAGCCATACAGCCACTGCCGCGGCTTCAGGAAAAGGCGCTATGTCTTTTTTTGTTTTTCCAGTTCGCTGTTCTTTTCTGGTGATTTGTAATTGGTAACCCAGGTCACCTTTTTCTATGTTTTTCATAAGTTCTCTCATTTTGGTTTTATCCTCGAACCATTGAAAGGGGATTAATCCATCGGCTAGTAGCACAAGTGTATCTATTTGTCTTGTGGCAATTGTTTTGTGGTAGCACATTTTTAAATTTAATTGTCCGTTCATAACGGGATAAGCTTCTTTATGTTTCTGATTTATATTTTTCATTTTTTCTTCCATTAAAATTGGTGTGAATTTTGCACGAGCCGCATTTCTGTTGCCATTAGAATCTATCAATAAATCGCTGAACGTTTTTCTAAGATATTTTGATGCAGCTAAAACAGTATTGGGAGTAAATTCTATCGAATCCTTTTTATTCTTCCAGACAACAATACAATCTCCACCCTGGAGAATTTCTATTTTCTCTTGATCAATTTTCACCATTGCAAAGGTTAAACCAGCCAGACTATCTGATCTCAAAGCAAAGCCAGCTTTTTTCTGGAACTTTCTGATTTGATTATTAGCCTCCTTGGCGATGTTTAATAAAGAGTTTTTGATGTGGCTTTTTTCAATTGCTCTAAAATATATATTTTTTACTATCTCGCCGCTACTTAACCCACCAAAAAGCACAATAGGGTTGTTCTTGCTGTCGTATGGTTTGCTGAACGAATCACATACGGCCAAAATCGCAGAATGCCCATCTTCCTTAACGCAAACCCCGTTTTCTAGGTATTTTGAGTCGCCCTTATCTAAAAGGGTTTCTATTTTGACGATTGTTCTTGTTGTTGCCATATATTTATAATACACAAATTTCGTTTTTTTTGAATTATGCTGGGCTTTTCAACCCCCCTTTTTTGGGTTATCATGGGATTATTAGCAAGATAATAAACACATTTTTATTATGGCAAAAGAATACAAAGTTAATTTTATTAATGCGTCTTACAGGCGTTTTTACGAGAAACACAAAGAAGAGATTTTGAATGCGATAACTAGCTGTCTTGAAAGGGGTGATTTTATCATGAGAGAAGATTTAGACAGGTTTGAGAAAAACCTCGCCGATTACACCGGAGCAAAATACGCGGTTGGAGTTAATTCTGGCACAGACGCTTTGATGCTTTCTCACGAAGTTTTAGGTATTGGCAGGGGAGACGAAGTAATTTGTGTGTCGCATACATTCATAGCTCCTTTTCAAGAAACGGTTCATGTTGGTGGCACACCTATTTTAATAGATATTAAAGAAGACGATTGCGTGATGGATGTTAGCCAGATAGAGCCGGCTATTACGGAAAAAACAAAAGCCATATTGCCAGTTCATTTATCCGGCGTTGTTTGTGATATGAAAGAGATTTTGAGAATTGCTCAAAAGCATAATTTAAAAGTGATTGAAGACGCTTGTCAGGCATTAGGAAGTAAACAAGATGGTAAAATGGCAGGAACGTTTGGAGATACGGGCTGTTTCAGTTTTATTTCGCCCAAATTACTCGGTTGTTATGGTGATGCAGGGGCGGTTGTGACAAACAATAAAGACATATATGAAAAACTTTTACTTTTAAGGAATCACTGGAATATAACACAAAATGCTCTTTTGGGCGTGCAATTGCCACATCCTGAAATTATGGGATGGGGACACAATACAAGACTAGATAATATCCAAGCAGCTGTTCTAAATGTAAAGATTAAATATATTGATTGGATTATCAATAGAAGGAAAGAAATTGCTGAAAAGTATCTTGTCGCGTTTAAAGATTTGCCAATGGGTTTACCGTCAAGAAGAGATGGTGAAACATGGCAAGAATTTATTGTGAGGCCCCAGAACAGAGAGGATTTTCGTGATTATATGCAAAATGAAGCTGGAGTTGAATTGTTGATTAGGGACACAACGCCAAACCACAAATTAAAAGGATTAGGACTGGATCATTTCAATTTGCCGGTCACAGAGAAATTAGCGACAGAGCAAGCTAGATTGCCAATATATCCTGAACTTACAGATGAAGAAGTAAACCATGTTATCGAGAGTGTTAAAAAATTCTACTCTACTTAAAAGGGTCAACTTTCTTTTTTTAAAGCGTCAACTTTTTTTATCAATGTTTGATTTAATTAGAGTAATAAGAAAATCTTTATTTTTCCTAGCCGATGTTGTAGCCATCGGAATCGCTTTTTACTTAGCTTTCTTTTTAAGGTTTGAAGGAGGGATTCCTAAGGATCAGTTTTATAATATTTTCAGAGTCATTGTGTTGGCTTCGATTATTTATCTATGGTCCTTTAATCACTTTAAGCTTTATTCTTTTTCTTGGTCTTACGTTAGCACTACTGAGTTGTTGTCTTTAGCAAAGGCAACTCTGGCTTCATTTGTATTATTATTAGTCATTGTTTCAACGGTTAGAGACTATTATGTTTTCTTTGTTTTTCCTAGATCCACAATATTTATAAGTTTTATTTTAATTTTTATATTTGTTGGGGTGATACGTTTCGCAAAAAGGATTTATCTGCAATTTTTTCAAAAAACCACTTTTGAGGGTAAGGATAAAACTCTTATCGTCGGAATGGGGGATGCCGGAGAGCAAATTTTAAGGATGATATTGCATTCAAAAGATAGCCCATATTTGCCCGTGGGGCTTATAGACGAGAACCATCACAAAAGAGAGTCTATTATCCATGGGGTTAGAGTTTTGGGTAAGATTGATGATATTCCCCAGGTAGCAAGAAACAATAAGGTTGAACAATTAATAATAGCCTTGCCATCGTCTAATCCCACCATCATTAAAAGGGCGGTAAAGATGGGTAGAGAAGCGGGTATTCAAAAAATAAAATATCTTCCATTGATTGAAATGGTAGATGGTCTTTCTCTGGGAGATTTGCGAGAAGTTCAGATTCAAGATCTATTGGGTAGAGAGCCTGTGATACTCGATATCGATTTGATCAAAAATTTTATCGGCGGCAAAAAAGTTTTAATTACCGGAGCCGCAGGTTCTATTGGTTCTGAATTGTGTTATCAGGTTGCTAAATTTAATCCGGAATTTTTATTAGCCCTAGATCAGGATGAAACAGGCATTTTTAATCTTGCAGAAAATCTTAAGGATAAATACTCTCATCTAAAAACACAAACTATTGTTGCCGATATAAGAGATGATAAAAAGATGGATAGGATTTTTAACGAATTCAGGCCAAAAGTTGTTTTTCATGCAGCAGCATATAAACATGTTCCGATCATGGAAGATAATCCAGACGAAGCAATTAAAAATAATATTTTTGGAACGAAAAACATTGTCGACAGCGCCTTAAAGTATCAAGTAGGCAAATTTGTATTTATTTCTACCGACAAAGCTATTAATCCTACGTCTGTTATGGGCGCAACAAAAAGAATAGGGGAGATGATTTGCCAGCGCCACAATGAGCAAGGAAAAACCAGATTTGTTGCGGTGAGATTTGGAAATGTGTTAGATAGTCGAGGTAGCGTTATTCCGATCTTTCGAGAACAGATTAAAAAAAGAGAAGCGGTAACGATTACTCATCCCGATATGAAAAGATACTTTATGGTTAATTCAGAGGCTTGCTCTTTGGTTATGCAGGCAGGTGCAATGGGACAGGGTGGAGAAGTTTTTGTGCTTGATATGGGAAAACCAATCAAGATTTTAGATTTAGCCAAAGAAATGATCAAGCTTTCAGGCCTAGAACCAGACAAAGACATACCAATCGTGTTTACCGGAGTTCGTCCCGGAGAGAAGTTTTTCGAAGAGATTTTGAATACAGAAGAGGGAAATATCGCGACTCACCATCAAAAGATCTTCGTTACAAAACTTTTACCCATAGACAAATCTAATCTAGAAAATGGCTTGCAGAAATTAAAAGAAGTAGACAAGGAGAGGGTGAAAGAGATTTTGTGCGATATATTGCCAAATTACAAAACAGACCATAAAAATCAATAAATATTATAAAGGTCATTAGTTTATTATGAAAATAACAGAGAATTATAAAAATATGAAAAAAGCAGTAAGATTTATTCCATTTTTAATAATAGCTCTAGCTATTATTTTGTTTGTTAATTTTTACCCCAAAACAGCAAAAACGCAGAGCATAACGCCGCAGATAACCGGTTTGGAGCCAATACCTATAACAACAAGAATTGTCTGGACAGATTCTCGAAACAGTAATGACGATATCTATTTATATGATTTATCCACCAACAAAGAAACTCAGATAACTACAAATAAAGAAAGCCAAGGAGAGTCCGCCATATACGGTAATAAAATTGTTTGGACAGATTATCGTAATAGTAATTTTGATATCTATATGTATGATCTATCTACAAAGAAGGAAACTCAAATAACCACAAATAAATCTAATCAACTTAATCCCGACATATATGGTAATAAGATTGTCTGGAGAGACACTCGTAACGGTAACGATGATATTTATATGTATAACCTATTAACCGGTGAAGAGTCTCAGATAACTACAAATTCTTATAATCAAGGGCTTCCTACAATCTGCGGTAGCAAGATTGTATGGACAGATTGGCGAAATGGTAATTATAATCCAGACATTTATATGTATGACCTATCAAGCGGTAAGGAGCTTCAAATAACTACAAATGAAGAATTCCAATTAAACCCTGCCATATACGGTGATAAGGTTGTATGGGAAGATAATCGTAATGGCAATTTGGATATCTATATGTATGACCTATCTACTGGTAATGAAACTCAGATAACTACAAACACAGAAGAACAGCAGCATCCTGCTATATACGGTAATAAAATTGTCTGGGAGGATAGTCGTAATCAGATTATGCCTGATGTTAATGTGGACATCTATATGTATAATCTATCCAACGGTAAGGAATTTCAAATAACTAAAAACCCAAGAATAGAAGGAGGTCCCGACATATATGGTAATAAGATTGTCTGGCACGATACGCGTAATGCCACCTTTTATGACCCTCCTTGGATTAATAATTACGATATCTATATGTATAATTTATCAACTGGCAAGGAAATTCAGATAACTACAAATCTTAGCATCGAGATGGCCCCCGCCGTTTTTAGCCCAACCTTTTTCTTTTACTAATCTTTTATAAAACAAGGGACTTGACCCCGTTAGAAGTCTTGGGTATGAATTTTTTTAAAAAATTTCATACAGATTATCCAAAAGTGTGCTTTGGAAAAACAAAATTCTATACGTTAGAAGTGGTGTGTTTTTGGCGGTAGACTTCTAAGCGGGGTTGACAAATTATTTGTAATTTGCTAATATACTTTTAGTGGGTGTTCTTGAAGCGATTTGAGAATCCCAACTAAGTCGGCAACAGACCTCTCTTAAGCGAGGTCTTTTGCTTTTATAATTATCTTAATCTATAATTTAATTGGACGGGGGCAGCACCCACTAAAGACTTAGTAAGGGGTAAACTCCCCGTCCATCCGGATGAAAAAACAATCACGAAAGCTAAAAGATAATATAGAAAATCTTCTTCCTGGCGTAAGGAAGAATGTTTTATTAAAAAGATATACTACTTTTAGAGTAGGTGGGCCTGCGAAATATTTTTTCAAAGCCAAAACTGATCAAGATTTAACGAAAGCAGTAATAGTTGCAAGAAAATCTAGAATTCCATTTTTTATTATAGGGCACGGCAGTAATGTTCTTTTTCCCGATACCGGATTTAGAGGATTGGTTGTAAAAGTTGAAAACGATCATTATAAAATTAGGGAAAATAAAATTTACGCAGGTGCCGGAATGTTAATGGATACTTTGGTAAGAACATCTATTAATAAAGGATTAAGGGGTTTGGAATGGGCAGGTGGGTTGCCCGGAACTTTAGGAGGAGCTGTAAGAGGGAATGCCGGAGCTTTTGGTGGCGAAACAAAAGATAGTATTTTTGAAGTAGAATTTTTAGACAACGAAAATAAGATTAAAAAAGTAAATAATAAAAATTGTTTTTTTAATTATAGGTCATCGATTTTCAAAAAACGTAATTTTATTATTCTTTCTGCTGTGATTAAGTTGAGTAAAGGTAACAAAAAAGATCTTTGGAAAATCGCAAGAAACCACATACAATACCGTAAAGACTATCATCCCTTAACACATCCTAATGCCGGAAGTATTTTTAAGAATTACGACATCAAAAAAGCTTCCAAAGAAATAAAGAATCTTTTTACAAACGTTATTAAAACCGATCCTTTTCCAATAATTCCTACCGCTCTTATAATTTTGAAAGCTGGTTTATCTGGTAAAACCATTGGCAGAGCCCAGATTTCAAAAAAACATTCTAATTATATAATCAATCTAGGCGGAGCCACAGCTAATGATGTAAAAAAACTAATAAAATTTGCAAAAAACGCGATAAAAAATAAATTTAAAATAAATATTGAAACAGAAATTCAGATTATTGATTAATTATTTTATTATTTTCATTGTCAAACTTAATAAAGATGAATTTTTTGCAAGAAAATTCATTTTTTCATTTATTCACACTTGACAAACTTCCTTGAAGTGAAAAAATATACTAATGTAATGATTTATTTAATCTTTACATAAACAAAGATGAGTTTTTCTCAAGTAGTTGGTCGACTATTTGAAAAAAATCTAAAAATAATTTGCTCAAATACGAAAAAGATCGATTCGAAAGAGCGATGAACTGAAAACGATATTTGAGCACAAAGCTGAAATGGCAAAAAAGAAGAAGGCAAAGAAGAAGAAGTAAATTCTTCTTAACCGAGCACACAACCTACATTGCTTTTATGGAGATTGGTATAAAGTAATATAGGTTGTGTGCTCGGTGTTTTTTTATTGAGAAGGGGTTGACAAAATAATCTGCTTTTGATAGAAAGTAAATATCCGCAGACAGCCCCGACGTAAAGTCGGGATCCCGACTCCTCTATCAAATTTTTAAAAATGGAGCGTCGGGACAGGCAAACAACTAAGACCTGCCGAGGAATAGTTAATAGTTTGGCTTTTTACGATTATGCGTAAAAAAAGCGAAGCGATTAATTATTTTTGAACATCTGCGGAAAGCAGATTTTTTTCGTTGAATTAGTGGGAAATGCCCGGTAGTGAAAATTCGACAGCGATTTATATTCTATACTTATATGTTAAGAAGTATTAAGAGTAATGATTTATACATTGGATACACTAATAATCTAAAGAAAAGATTAACAGAACATAATCGCGGAGTTAATTTTTCCACGAAAGGTAAAATACCATGGAAATTGATATATTATGAAGCTTGCGTTAACAAAAACGACGCTAAAAGAAGAGAAGAATACTTTAAAACTAATCAAGGTCGTAGGTTATTGAAAAGAAGATTAAAAGACTATTTTTACGTAATTAAAAATTAGTCGAATTTCTACTACCGGGTATGGCAATCACAAAAGACAAAAAGAAAACAATAGTATCAGAATTGGAAAAGAAAATAGCTAAACAAAAATTGGTTATTTTTAGCGACTTTAAAGGAGTAAGAGTCAAAGAACTTTCTGGTTTAAGAAAACAGATAAAACAAGAAGAGGGTGAGTTAAGAGTTGCAAAGAAGACTCTTGCAAGAATTGCTTTTAAAAAAGCTGGATTAGAAATTGATACAAAAAAATTAGAAGGAGAGATTGCTTTTGTCTTTGGATACAAGGATCAGGTTGGGCCAGCTAAGATGCTTTATCAGTTTTCAAAAAATAATCCTGCCTTTAAGATCTTGGGAGGATTTTTGGAGAAGGAGCAGAAGGGGGCCGATGAAATCATTGCATTGGCTCAATTGCCGACAAGGGATGAATTACTGGCCAAATTGGTAGGTTCTGTGGCGTCTCCTTTGTCTGGCTTGGCAAATGTTCTACAGGGAAATATTAAAGGTCTGATCACTGTTTTGTCAAAAATCAAAACTAATTCATAATTCTATAAAATTATGGCAGAAGAAAAAGAAGATAAAAAAGTAGAAGTTCCAGCGAAATTCAAAGATTTGGTTAAGCAAATTGAAGAGTTGTCTGTCTTGGATTTGGCTGAATTAGTTAAAGTCTTGGAGGAAAAGTTTGGAGTTTCGGCTGCAGCTCCTGTTATGATGGCGGGAACGATGCCAGTTGCTGGTGAAGCAGGTGCTTCGGGAGAAGAGAAGAGCGAGTTCAATATTGAGCTGAAGACCGTTGGAGATAAGAAAATCGAGGTAATTAAGGTCGTGAGGGATCTTACTCAAAAAGGCTTAAAAGAAGCAAAGGATCTTGTAGACGCTGCAGTTTTATCTCCACAGATAGTAAAAGAGGGAGTTAAGAAAGAGGAAGCCGAAGAAATCAAAAAGAAATTCGTGGAAGCAGGAGCTACCGTAGAATTAAAGTAGATTATTAAATAAGAGATAGATCAGCAAATCCAACCCTTAAAGGTTGGCTTTGTATATAGTCTGCCCATTGAGAAGATATATGGTTAGACCATCTGGTGCAACGGCAATATCTTTAAGATTATTGAATTTATCGCTTTGTAATTGTTTTATAATCTTTCCATTTTTCTCGATAATAATCACTCTGTTTTGGGATGGTTCTAAGATATAAAGATATGGCGTAAAAGCACTAGTAGTAATTTTAGAGAGTGTTTTTGGCCAAGGGAAGAAATCAAGAGAAATATCTTCTTGGTGTTGTCCGTTGTAGTATCTCGAAATAGTATTATTGTCTCTCAAAATCCATATAGATCCATCAATTGCCATAGACCGTCCGTCGGTGGCTTTTTTTGTGTTCGAATTTAACCATAACGATTCTTTGTTTTCGTCCTTCTGGTATTTGATAATTTCTCCAGAATCTTTACTTAATAAGTAAATACTATTTTGGTAAAAAGCGAATACGGTTGGTTCTGCGTCTGGTAGGGAAGTTGTGATTGTAAGATAATCTTTGAATGAATTGTCCTGAAAGGAAACTATTTTGTTTGGTTTAAGAAAAAACAATATTGTATTTCCGGCAGTCGTAGCTAGGCTGGGTTTTTCGTTTTCGGCGGAATCTATATTATAAACATCTCGGACGCTATTTGCCGTATTGAACTTATAGACCTTATTGGAAAGAATAGTGAATAAAAAGATATTGTCGTTGCTATAGATAATTTTTTGAGGGATAAATTCTTTCTGATCGATTTCAAAGATAGTGACTGGATTTTCTATATTTTCAAATTTATCTATTTCTTTTAAACTGCTCTCTATCTGATTTTTTATATCAAGAGATTCTTTAATGGGTCTTGGTTCACTGGTAAGCAATAATATCGATCCCAACGCTTCCTTGAATAATTCCCTAGCTTTTGCTTCGTTGTTTGATTCAAAGAATTTTTCTGCATCGAGAATCTTTTCTTTTGCCGATACGATTATTCCTATTTTTGATTCAAAATCTTTTCGTGTTCTTTGTTGAAATGTTAGGAATCCTATTCCAAGCAATATGGCAAATATTATTACCAGCACAACGTTATTTTTCAGAGCGTTAGAGTAATTAAATTGTGTGATTAATTTTTTAGCAATTACTTTTTTTGTCTTTTTTTTGTCTTCGCGCCGTCTGGGCTTAACAGACTTTCTTTTGCTAATCAGGATTTTCTTGTATAAAGAGGTGGCCAAGTTTGCGATAGGAGCAAACACTTCTTTTAGGGAAAAATGTTCCAACTCCTTGTTAAAGGTCATAATACTTGGTTTTTGTAATATTTCTTTCTCTGTATCTATTAAAAGCATAATCCCGGATATTTCAGATAATATTTTTTCCTGTGGCTTTGTAATATTTTTTATCTTACTTTCGTCAAACGCCCTGACGACAGCTAATTTATTTAACAACCCTTCTTTTTTAAAGAAATCAAAAATTTCTTTTGTAAAAACCAATATCTTATCTCCTGACAAAAGCTGGCTAGAAATAGTATTAGTAAAAACCTTTAGGGGATAAGGTTCAATATCATGCATATCTAAATTTTTTCCTATGTCTATTATTTCGCCGTTTCTCAAAAGGATCACCTTGACCGTTCCAACTTTCGTGTAATTCAAAGCAAAACCGTTTTTGGGTATTAACTTTCTGGGATCTCTAGGCTTTAGATAGATTACTGCAAAATTAAGGTTTCCTAGCCAGCTTATATTGTCCTTTGATAATTCTTCCGCTAAAAATTCATTAGTTCTTTTCAAAGAATTCTCAATTGCTTTTTCTGGCGAGTGTATAGAGGTTGCGTAAAATCTATCTTTTATAGTTTGAGCAATATTGTTAAGAAGATTTGTGTTTTTAGGCAGAAGATTACGGATTTCTCCGGCCATATACAGACTTCCAAATCTTTTTTCGTGTATATTTTTTGGCTCAAAACAAAAAGTATCGAGTGCAAGATCGACTGATCCGCCAGCTGACGGATTTTTCGGTGGGGGATTAAAGTGAAGTTCAAAGATATTCATTTGAGTAAGCCAGTTGTGCTTAATAAGCTTGTAAGCTTAAGAGCTAATTATTTCATTATAGAATTTTTATGGTTTTCAGACAATTTTTTCAGTGAAGCTGAAAAAACAGCGCAGCGATTATTCTTTTCCTATTTTGTCAAAAGCCCCAAAATTTAGTAATTTAGAAGTGGATGCGCGCATAGCTCAGTGGTAGAGCGCTTCGTTCACATCGAAGAGGCCCGTGGTTCGAATCTACGTGCGCGCACAAGGTTAAAAGGGCGAAGAGGTTGTAGGCCCTACCCCGTAGCTAATGGACAAAGCGAGCTATGCTTTGAAGTTCAATTCCTCAGTGCCCATAATCTGATTGCCTTTTTGTTTGGAGTTGTTATTATTAATGTATTAAATATTAAGTATAAAATATATGGAAATTAATAATCTGTCTGCGGGAAAGAACCCGCCAAAAGAAATAAACGTTTTCATCGAAATTCCACAGGGATCATCTGTGAAATATGAACTAGATAAGGATTCTGGAGTATTGAAAGTTGATCGTTTCCTGCATACTTCAATGGTGTTTCCATTTAACTATGGCTTCGTTCCTCAATCACACGCGAAAGACGGAGATCCGGTGGATATAGTTTTGATTTCTTCTATGGCGATAATGCCGGGTTCTACGGTTGAGTCTCGTCCCATTGGAATGCTTCAAATGGAGGACGAAGCAGGCTTGGATAATAAAATTATCGCGGTTCCAATAGAAAAAATTGATCCTTTTTATGGGAAACTTCAGGACGTTTCAGATATGGACGAACCAACGCGCCAAAAAATCAAGCATTTTTTTGAAAGATATAAAGAACTGGAGCCGAGAAAATGGGTAAAGCTGAAAGATTTCTTAAGCAGAGAGGAAGCTGAAAAAGAGATAAAAGAATCTCTTTAATGGAAAAGACGAGGGCAGATATTTTTGTTGCCGGTCGAGTACAGGGCGTCGCTTTTCGTCATAGCGCGAGAATTAAAGCAAAAAAACTCGGTATCACCGGATGGATAAAAAATCTGAACGATGGTAGGGTAGAAGCGATCTTAGAGGGAGAAAAAAGCGCGGTAGAAAAAATGATCCAGTGGATGAAAAGAGGTCCTATTTTAGCAAACGTAGATGAGGTTGAGGTTATTTTTGAAGACTATAAAGGAGAATTCCAAAGGTTTGATTAAAAACTATTTACTAATTATTACTCACTAATATATGAAATTAGGATCTAAAATTGGTGGTTTCTTTGGATATATTGGGGTTTTGATTTCTGGTCTTTTTAAAAAGCTTTTTTCTTTGCTTGAATTATTTTTATTTATAAGACTAACCCTGAAACTAGTTAGCGCTAATCCGCAGTCGCCAGTGGTCGTTTGGATTTACGAATGGAGTGATAAATTAGTATCTCCTTTCGATTCAATTTTTGCAGATATACTGCTTCCTAGCGGATATTTTTTGGAAATGGCGACAATCGCTGCAATAGTAGGATATGCAATTTTATTCTTTGTTATTATGAAGTTATTTAAATTATTCTAGTAACTTATTCTAGGCCTAACGCAAACCGAGCACCCAATTTGGGTGCTCGGTTGATTTATAATCGAATTTAACTTTTATATCTCTTCGCCATCTCCAGCAATATTCTCATCATCACCTTCACCATCCATTTCTTCGCCACCATCTTCCACGTCATCGTCGTCTGTATCATCTTCAAATTCTGCGGTGAAAGAATTCAATAATTCTTCTTTTGACATATCGTTTTAAGGTTATATCTTGCTAATACGACCTTTTAATTTATTTTCGAACGTAGCGAGAAAACATTTATAAAATATTTTAGCGTCAAAAGTCATTATAAAGAACCAAATAAGGCTGTCAACCCCATTAGAAGTCTATTTCCACAGGACATTTTTGTCGGCGCATGCAGGCTTTCATTTTTTGACAAATTCAAGATTAATCGTCAATATGAAATTTCTTAAAAATTTCATACCTAAGACTTATAACGGGGCAAGTTTCATATATTTAATTTAGGCTGTATTTATCGTATAATAATGATAACCAAAGTCTTATCAATTAGGATTACATAAAATTATGCAAAGAGATATTTTAAGCTTCTGGCTGGTATGGCATTTTTTCGAAGCGCCAAAGGAAATAATACAAGCATGGAAGAATTTTTTATTATTTAATCTGCATTATTTTTCCATACCTACTCTTTTGAGGACATTCTTTTCTTATTGGCATAAGTATAGTTGGTCGTATGGCAGGGGTTTTGACTTAAAGGTTTGGGTAGAAGTTGCTCTATCTAATATTATATCGCGCGTCATCGGTGCTATTGTAAGGAGTATACTAATCGCTTTAGGTCTCTTATCTGAATTATCTATATTTCTAGCTGGATTTATTGTTTTATTAACTTGGTTATTATTACCATTTTTATTTATAGCAGGTATTATTCTCGGACTTAATCTGATTATATAACCACTAGAATCTATTATTTTATGTTCGTATTCGATCTCAAAAGAGCAGATATTTTCAAAAGAGTGAATTGGTCCAAGTGGCCGATTTTTCAATGGGCCAAATCCATAAAACAATTATTTTTTGTTTTGTGTGTAATTTTTCTTTTATTGGGATTATATGAATTTTTGGTTACTTATTCTACCGAATCGAGTAATTTTGGCTTTGGATTGATTTTTTTCACTTTGGTCGTTGCCTTTTGGTATATCGAGATATTCTGGCATAATTTAAAACATTCCTCTGATGTAAAAGATATTTTGAAAAAAGGCGAAGAAAATATGGCATCTGTTTTAGATTTTGAGACGGCTAGAATTGCTTCCGAAGCAATTAGATCCGCCAGATCTAGGAGATTAAAAAACCTAAGTGCTGCTGTTTATATGGAGCGTGCCATAACGATAAATCCAGACTTAGCCATTGTCTTTGCGAGAATAATGATAGACTTAGATACAATACGGAAGTCTTTGATTGAAGAGATCAATCGTCAAGAAAAAGGAAAATTTGAATGGAGCTTTACGGATGATTTTCAAAATTTATTTATTGATGCGCTGAAATCTGCCACAGAAAGAAAAAACAATCTTATCCGCACGAGCGATATCTTGGGCGTATTTGTCAGTAGAGACGTCTTTAGAAAGCCTCTTATAGATGCAAGCTTGAAGCCCAAAGATGTTAAAAACTTGCTTTTCTGGTTGGATAATTTTCGAAAGGAGCAAGAAGAGAAAAAGAAGTTTTGGACAATGAAGAATCTTTTAAAAACAGGATCTATAGCTAAAGATTGGGCAGCTGGCTATACGGTATTGTTGGATCAGTTTTCCGTTGATGTCACTAACGCAATGAGAAAGCAGGGATTTCGCGAGATTTTTGCACACAGAAGCGAAGTAGAAACAATGGAAGCGATTTTGGCCAGAAGGGAGCGTAATAATGCCTTGATAATAGGGGAATCAGGTAGTTCCAGAAGGAGTATGATTCAGTCTTTAGCTAATAGATCTGCCATGGGAGAATGTGCCGGAGATTTAAATTATAGAAGAGTTGTTCTTTTGGATATCCCGAGAATTCTAGCCTCTAATAGCAATATCAAAGAATCCGAAATCATATTAGATAAAATTTTTCAAGAAGTTGTTTTTGCAGAAAATATAATTTTGGTAATAGACAATTTACATAATTATATTGGAGATGTTTCTGCGCAAAGATTAGGAGCGGCTGAAATATCAGGACTTATTTCTTCTTATCTGGATTCGCCAGGATTCAAATTGATTGGCATTACTACTTACGATGGTCTTCATTCGCACATTGAAAGAAATTCTCAATTATTGTCCCTTTTTGAAAAGGTAGAGGTAGTTGAGATTTCAGAGGAAGAAACAATCAAGATTATTCAAGACAGAGCTTTGCAGCTGGAAAATAAATACAAAATTTTGATTCCTTGGCAATCAATAAGAGATACCGTTACTTTGTCGGCAAAGTATATTGTGAATCTTCCTTTTCCAGAGAAAGCAATGGGATTAATAGACGAAGCCGCTATTGCTACTGCTCAAAAGAGAAAAAAGGTAGTTTTACCATCAACGCTCGCAGAATTAATTACTAGCAAAACCCAGATACCGGTCGGCGAAATTAAGGAAGAGGAGAAAGAAACCCTGTTGAATTTAGAGAGTCTTATTCATCAAAGAATTATTAATCAGGAGGAAGCGGTAGTGAACATTGCTAAGGCGATGAGAAGGGCTAGGACAGAAATCACAATTAGAAAGGGTCCGATGGGAGCATTCCTGTTTCTGGGCCCGACTGGAGTAGGCAAAACCGAAACCGCAAAAGCATTAGCCGAAATTTATTTCGGTTCAGAGAATAAAATGATTAGATTGGATATGTCGGAATTTCAGGCAATCAAAGATATCTCAAGAATTATTGGATCTACTGAAGAAAACGGCTTACTGACAACACCAGTAAGAGAAGATCCTTTTTCCGTAGTGTTGCTGGATGAGTTTGAAAAGGCGCATCCCAACATTGTCAATTTATTTTTGCAGGTTTTTGACGAAGGTCATTTAACGGATGGCTTGGGTAGAAAAGTAAGCTTCTTAAATACTATTATTATTGCTACTTCCAATGCTGGCTATCAAATAATTCTGAAAGTATTAAAAGAGTTAACAGAGGCGGGTTCGTTTGAAACCGAGAAGCCAGTAGGAAGGACCAAAGAAGTTTGGGATGTGGTAGAGAAAAGGCTTTTGGATTATATCTTTGATAATGGAATCTTTAGACCGGAACTAGTTAACAGATTTGATGATTTGGTTATATTTAAACCTTTAACCAAAGGAAATCTTTTAGATATAGCCGGGCTAATGCTCAAAAAACTTCAGAAAAACCTAAAAGAGAAAGATATTGATTTAGTAATCACAGAGTCACTAAAAGAAAAAGTAGTGGAATTGGGTTACGATCCTGTTTTTGGCGCAAGAGAAATGAGAAGGGTGATCCAGGATAAGGTGGAAAACTTAATTGCCACAGCTATGCTATCTAATAAGATACAAAAAGGAGATAAGATCGAAATAGACAAAGAGCTCAATTTAACAATTAATTAAATTAACAAAGTTGATTTATAAAAGATATGACAGACGAAACGCAGCAAATATTGTCTGATACGTCGCTTTCTAAGCAAACAGATAATCTTTTCCGAAAACCCAAAAAAACCACAATTATTATTTTTGTTACGATAGCTATTCTGTTGATTGGAAGCACAACGGTTTTAGCTACAAAGTTATGGGATCCTGTTTGGAGTCCATTTAGGATAGAGCCAGAAAGGGTTATGGCTACAATGGTAGAAAAAATGAAGACAATCAAGACGATAAGTTCTAATATCAATATATTTATAGAGAACCAAGAGAAGAATTCTTTATCCGCCGATATCAAGGTCGATAGCGACGGGAGAGAGGGCACAAATAAACAATCTTTAACTTTTACAGTCTCTATTGAGCAGAAGAATAATTCTGTATCTATTTCTGGCGAAAGCCTTATCATTGGAGAAGATGGATATATAAGAATTAATGATATTCCATTGATGTTGTCTTCTTTCCTCGGGCCGATTCAGGGGCAATGGTTCAAGTATAGTCAGGATGCGGACGTAAATGATTCTAATAAAAAAAGTTTTGAGCAGTTACAAAAGATCTTTGGAGATAGTCAGTGGTATATCGTAGAGAAAGCGCTTTCAGATGAGGCAGTTAATGGCGTTAAGACCTATCACTATTTAACATCGCTTAACCAGCAAGCAATTGAAAATTCGTTTGCGGATTTTCTTAAAGAATATCAGGGAGAAATTTCGAATAATTCACCGTTGGAACAAGTTGACTTTCAAGAAATTTCTTCATCTATAATGGACGATATTTTAAAACAGGCGGGAGATATAAAAGCTGAAGTTTGGATAGGCAAGAAAGATTTTTATTTATATAAAATCAGAACAGAAAAAGTGCTTAATCTTGGTTCTTTAAACTTTCCAGGTAGAAATATAGCCGATTTAGATATTGAAATCAATTTCTCTCGATTTAATGAAGAGTTCACGATTGAATCTCCAAATAATTTCAAAGATCTTCAAGAATTTTTAAAACAATATACTCCAACGCCAACACCAAGACCAAAGGCAGTTCCTGAATTATAAATTATTCAATAGTGACTTAAAGCAAATGATCGTAAATGATAACAGATAAATAAGGTAATAGGAGAAAAAACAATACTAAGACCGAGCGTGGAATTTTACGCTCGGTTTTTTATTTTTTGAGAGTAGCGAGGAAAACATTCATTTTTAATATAAGCCGATTGTTAATAAGCTGTGCAAAAAGCCTTATTTCAGCTTTATTTTTAATTGTGGTTTATTCTGTTGACCTGTGTTTTTGCGTAGGGTAAAGTGATGATAGATGGGTAATTGTGGATAACTATGGGAAAACGGTTATTTTCTGGGGAAAACTTACTTTAGGTACGGACGATGAAACCGAGCACATATAATTTTTATATTAAAAATCGACCATTGTGTGTGCTCGGTATTTCATCGATTAAAATTGATTTAATATGTTCATAGGAGAATATTCATACTCAATTGACGATAAAAAAAGATTGGCAGTCCCGCAAAGATTAAGAAAACAATTAGGAAAGAAAGCGGTTATTACCAAGGGATTGGATCAGTGTTTATTTCTTTTTCCAGTAGAACAATGGAAAATCTTGGCTAAGAAATTAAGCCAATTGCCATTATCACAATCTGATGCTAGGGGATTTGGAAGAATGACTTTGGCTGGGGCAATGGAAGTAAATATAGATAGCCTTGGGAGAATATTAGTCCCTGATTATTTGAAAGACTATGCTTTCCTAAGTAAGAAAGTGATAATTGCCGGAGTTTATAATCGTATCGAGATTTGGGACGAGGCGAAATGGAAAGAGTATAGAGACAAAACAGAAAAAGAGGTAGGGGATATAGCAGAAAGATTAAAAGAGCTCGGTATTTAAAATGGTGCACATTCCAGTATTGCAAAAAGAGGTTTTAGATCTTTTAAATCCAAAGCCAAATGAAAATTGCGTAGATTGCACCGTAAATGGAGGAGGTCACGCGGTATTAATTCTGGAAAGAATAAGTCCAAATGGAAAATTGCTAGGGATAGATTGGAGCCCAGATGCAATCCAAAACTGCAAAATAACAACTGAGAAGTTTGGGCCAAGAATTATTCTTGCTTGTAAAAATTTTTCAAATATAGATAAGGTTGTTGAGAAAGAAAAATTTGGGCCAGTGAGTATTATTCTATTTGATCTAGGTTTCTCTTCTTGGCAAGTAGAAGATGGTGGTAAGGGTTTTTCTTTCTTGAGAGATGAACCGCTAGATATGAGATATAGTCCTGAAAATAACTTAACAGCGCGCGAAATAGTAAATAATTACTTAGAATCAGAGTTGCAGGGAATTTTAGAAGATTATGGTCAAGAACGTTTTGCAAAGAAAATTGCCAAGGGCATTATCGGGGCAAGAGAAAAACAGCCCATCAAAACCACTTTCCAGCTCGTAGATATTATAAAGAGAGCCGTGCCAAGTAATTATCAGCGGCAAAAAATCCATTTTGGCACTAGGACGTTTCAGGCGATAAGGATAGCTGTGAATAATGAACTAGATAATTTGAAAATAGCTTTACCCAAAGCATTAGATATCTTGAGTAGTGGAGGAAGGATAGCAATAATATCTTTCCACTCGTTAGAGGACAAAATAGTAAAGGAATTTTTTAAAGATAGTAAAAGTAAAAATAATATTGAGTTGTTAAATAGAAAACCAATCCAAGCATCTTTTAACGAGATTCACGATAATAAGCGTGCAAGGTCGGCAAAATTAAGAGTAGCAATTAAGAAATAACCATTTAGTTGTTCCGCCGAGGCGGAAAGAAAAGATAATAATTAATAGCATTAAGTATGAAAACATTGGTATTATTGTCTAGCTGGTCTTATTCTAAAATCTTTTGGTCGATTGTAATAATTTTCTTATTGGCTTTGTGTGTTTTATCTGTTATTCAGGTTGGCTTTATGACAAAGGGAGTGTATTCTATTCGTGATCATCAAAATAAAATTAGCGAGTTATCCAAAGAGAATAGATTATTAGCGATCAATTTTTCCAAATCCAACTCTTTAGCTTACTTTAAGGGTCTTATATCTGATTTAAATCTTGAAAGATCGGATAAAGTAGAATATATACAAATCTTAGGAGGGCAGGCTATTGCAAGGTAAAAATATTACGGTTATCATGTGTAATAATTAACGATTAGCGAATTAGCCTGCCTAATGAAAAATTGGCGTACTAACTTTGTATTAATTGTTTTTATCATATTAGGAGCGGTCATTATGACTAGGCTCTTTTTTATTCAGGTTGTTGAGGGTGATCGTTGGAAGGCTTTGGCTCAGGGACAACAGAAATTCTTTTCGCAAGTTGAAGGTAATAGGGGTGAAATTTTACTTGAAGATTCTAGCCTTCAAGGAGGTTATTTATCGCTAGCCACAAATAAAGAATGGGAATTCGTATATATTTCCCCCAAAGAAATTCTTGATTATCCAGAAAGAATTGAAGAAATTACAGAGATTTTGAGTAATACCTTAGATATCAATAAAGATATTATTGTAGAAAAAATACAAAAAACAGATAGCGATTTCGAACTTATCAAAAGAAAATTAAATCAAGAAGAGATAGAAGTTTTTCGCACAATAGGATTGCCCGGTGTTCATGTGGCAACAGAAGATGTGAGGTATTACCCCAGAGAAAAATTCTCATCGCAGCTGGTTGGTTTTATGGGTGGAGAAGGAACAGGGCAATATGGGGTAGAAGGTTACTACGACGATATTTTAAAAGGCAAAGAAGGATTCCAAATAAGTGAAAGAAGCGTGAAAGGATTCTTGAGAATGCTACAAACTACATTTGAAGAAGGTTATGATGTTGTTTTAACCATGGATTATAATATTCAGTCGGTAGCCGAACAGTTATTGCAAGAATATAAATCTAGGCTCGAATTTTCTTCGGCTCAAATAATAGTGGGAAATCCTAATACAGGCGAAATAATAGCCATGGCAGAATTTCCGAACTTTGACCTGAATGAATACGCACAGGAATCCAGCGCAGCCATTTTCCAAAATTCTGCCATTCAAAAAATATTTGAACCAGGATCCGTATTTAAGCCCATTACGATGTCTATGGCTTTGGATATGCAAAAAGTAACGCCACAGACAAAATACGTTGATACAGGTCTTCTTAAAATAGGCGGCTATACTATCCAGAACTTTGCCCAGAAAACTTGGGGAGAGAGAACTATGATTGAAGTCCTCGAGAAATCAATTAATACCGGTGCTGTTTTTGCCGAAAACCAGATTGGACATCAGAACTTTTTAAAATATGTTGAAAAATTTGGGTTTTTTGACAAGACCGGTATCGATCTTCAAGGGGAAATATCTTCATTAAATCCAAATCTTAAAAACGGACACGAAATTAATTTCGCTACAGCTTCTTTTGGTCAAGGAATAGAAATAACTCCAATCCAGCTTTTTCGCGGCATGTCCGTTATTGCCAATGGGGGAAAACTCATAAGGCCCTATGTAGTGTCGAAAATTATCCAAGATGGCAGGGTTAAAGAAATTATTCCAGAAGTGCTAAATCAATCTGTGATTTCGCAACAAGCCGCAAATCAATTGGCCACAATGATGGTTAATGTGGTTGAAAAAGGATATGGAAAAGAGGCTAAAATTCCCGGTTATTATATGGTCTGCTATTGGGATTAACAAGGCCGGATATTCTGATCAGACAGTCCAGTCTTTTATAGGTTTTGCCCCAGCTTACCATCCTCGTTTTCTTATTTTAGTGAAATTAGATAATCCCAAAGCTCAAACCGCAGAATATTCAGCAGCTCCAATATTTCACGATTTGGCAAAATACATAGTCGATTTATGGCAAATCCCGCCTGATTACGATGTAAATACAAAGTGATTTGCATATTTTCTTTATCTTGTTATAATTAAATCAGCATTTTTTGTTGATCTTAGGCTCATCATTCTAACAGAGGATGGTGAGTAAATCATATTCCTACGGAGGAGCATCTGTATGTGTAAAGCCCGAAGAGCGGCGAAAAAGAACGGGGTTCCTTATTTGCCAGGCGCAAATGGGAAACGCAAAACCAGAAGAAAGGGGGTGACTATTAGACTGAAAAAGGTTTGTTCTATATGCGGCGCGAAGACGACAGGTTCGTTCTGCCCGTATTGTGACAGACTCGGAACGTTACAGGATGTAACGAAGAGACCTGAGACGAATAGAGTTTCTAAGGGCCGAAGGTAGGAGTAAAAGGATAAAAGGAAAAAATAAGCTGCCAGCAGTATCGGCGGCTTTTCTATTTAGTTATTATGTGATAATTTTGAGGAATAACTGGTACCATCGCCCCGAACTATTTACTTTCAGTAAAAATACGGGGCAGGTCTAGAGGTTGTATCGTGCTTAAGGCCCTGTCATCTAGCGGTTTAGGATACATGGTTCTCATCCATGTCACACGGGTTCGAATCCCGTCGGGGTCACTAGACTTGTTCTTTGAACAATTTAATAACAAAAAACAACCTAAGATTAAGGAGATTGAGATGATCGAACGATACAAGAAGCCAAAAATCGAGCAAGTCTGGTCCGATCCAGAAAAGCTTCGACTTTGGCAAGAAACCGAATTAGCGGTAATCAAGGCAAGGGTTAGTTTGGGGCAGATGAGCGAAGATGCTTATAACGAAATAAGCGAATTGCTTCACTCAAATCCCATCGATATTATTTGGTGGTTGAAGAGAGAAGAAGAAACCCGCCACGACCTAAACGCCTTTCTTGATGAGCGCTTAAGATTTTTGCCGGAGAGTTTGCAGCCACACTTTCATGACGGTATGACCTCTTACGACACAGAGGAGCCCGCGTTTGCGTCAATGATCAAAAGCTCTATTTCTGTGCTTGAGGAGCAATTACAGCCACTCCTTGAAACGGTGAAGAGTATGGCCAGAAATTATCGTTACACGGTAATGAACGGTCGAACTCATGGGCAGGAAGCAGAGCTACAATCCTTCGGCAAACGCTGTCTTACATGGCTAGTTGTTTTGATGGAAGACATCAACAACCTAACAAGAACAAAGGAGAGTTTGCAATATTCAAAACTCTCCGGAGCCATCGGTAACTACAGAGGACTAAGTCCCGAAGTAGAAGCAGAAGCTCTGCGTATTCTTGGGTTTAAGCCGTTTTATGGTGCAACCCAGATTATGCCCAGAGAGCTTTATGCGCCAATAGCGCAGGCGGTTTGTCAGATAGTGCTGACATTGCACAAAATTGCCATAGACATACGTCTTGGCGCCCGTAGCGGAAGACCAATTTATCAGGAACCGTTTGGTAAAAAACAAAAGGGTTCCTCTGCGATGCCTCACAAGAAAAACACCATCTCTTGCGAGCAATTAGAAGGTATGGCTCGCATGGCTAAAGGTTTCTCGCAGACGATTACGGATAACATATCAACATGGGAAGAAAGAGCAATCGAGCAATCGTCTGTCGAGAGAGTCGCTTGGCCCGATCTTTTCCACATTGCCGTTCATTCTGTAAAAACAATGACTAGGGTTTTGCAGGGATTGGTCGTTTACCCCGACAACATGCTCGCAGAGATTATTGATTCTTACGGTTGCTATGCAACCGGAGAAGCAAAGGAATTTCTGCGCCATCACGGACACGTCGTCGGCATCTCCACAGAAGATGCTTACAGGATCGTTCAGCTAGCGGCCTTTAATGTTTTCGAGACGAAAGGAGAGAGAAAGGAAATGCGGCAGAATCCAGCAACGTCTTTTGCTGTCGCCGAAAAAATGTTTTTAAATCTCATTCTTTTAGACACAAATGAACCATTCTCTATCCGCGAAATCATTGAAGGTGGTTGTCTCGTTGTTTCCGATCAGTTAGCAGCAAATCAAGGTACCGTGGACAGATGGAACAATCTTTTAAGGAAGCTCTTTGGTGTGGTAGATATTCAAAGCGAATGGCAGAGAATATTTACATTCTCATATCTTTTAGCGGGCGAAAACACTCTTTATAGAGAGATCTTGGGTGAATAAGTTAAAAGGTGGTCACACAACGTCGTCAGCAATGGCGACTTTTTTTGTAGAAAAATAAAAACCATATTTTATATAGAATTATAAATCATAACAATGTAAAATATAACAATGCTTAAATCAGATTGGCATATTATTTCAGTTGAAGAGAGTTTAAAAATACTGGGTTCTAATGATAAAACCGGATTATCATCCGAGGAAGTTGTATTGCGCCAGAAAGAATACGGACACAACAAACTACCGGAAGAAAAACCCTTAAACAAGGTTCAAATATTCTTGCGTCAATTCAAAAGTCCTCTAATGTATATTTTGGTTGTGGCCGGGATTATAACTACTTTTCTTAAAGAATATCCCGATTCTATAGTTATTTTCTCTATAGCGTTGATTAATGCATTAATTGGTTTTTTTCAGGAAAATAAAACTTCAGAAATTCTAACCGCCCTTAAAAAATTAGTTAAGGTGAAATCTTCTGTTATTAGGGAATCAGAAGAAAAAAGAATATTTCAGGAGGGTCTAGTGCCTGGTGATATTTTTATTCTTCGGCCAGGAGATAAAATCCCAGCGGACGGCCGCATTGTAAAATCTTATAGTTTACAAGTTAATGAATCGGCTTTAACTGGAGAATGGCTACCAGCCCGAAAAAATGAAGAATTGCTATCGAAAGATACTCCTTTAGCGGACAGGAATAATATGGTTTATATGGGTACAGTCGTTCAGGAGGGAAAGGCCAGGGTGGTGGTTGTGGCAACCGGTTTAAAAACAGAAATAGGAAAGGTAGCTTCTATAGTCAAAAGGACCAAAGACGAAAAGACGCCTTACCAGGAAAAAATTGAAAATTTTGGGAAACTTATTACAATCGTTATTTTACTAGCTTCTGTTTTAATACTTTTGGCTGGCGCGATTGTTGGTGAGAATATTGCAGATATCTTTTTCATGGTAGTCGCAATTGCGGTAGCTGCTATACCTGAAGGATTACCAATTGCCGTAACGCTTGTATTCGCTTTCAGCGTAAGAGAGCTCTTGAAAAAGAAAGGACTTGTGCGCCAGTTAATTGCGGCAGAAATCCTGGGAAGTACTTCTGTGATTTGTGCAGATAAAACTGGCACTTTGACCGAAGCCAAAATGGAGGTTAAAGGCATTTATACTGGAGCGGGAGAGTTGCCAGGTGGTAAGATCCATCTATCCTCATTTAAACCTAATTCTTCGCACATGATGGTTCTTAAAATAGCGCTTATTCGCAGTGATGCATTTATCGAGAACCTAGAAGATCCTATGAATCAATGGATTGTTAGAGGTGAGCCGACTGAAAAAGCCTTAGTTTTGGCTTCTGTACAAGCCGGCCTTAATAAAACTAAAATTTTGACCAAAGAAGATCAAATAGATGAGCTCATATTCGATTCTGGGCTTAGATATTCAGCTAGTCTACACAATCTTAACAATGAGGAATATATCGTTTACACTATGGGGTCGCCAGAATCGATCTTAAATTTGTGTAGCTTTACTGATCTAAATGGAGAGCCAAAGAGCATTTTATCTACAGAAATGAAAAGGCTTAAAGAAAGATATTCTTTATTGGCTGCTCAAGGATTTAGGTTAATAGCAATGGCTTATAAGGTTATCCCTAAGGATCGTTCTTTAAATATTTCTTTTGAGGAGACAAATATAGAATCCAGACAAAAGTTTTATAAAAAAATACTAAGAGAAGCAGTATTTGCGGGTTTTGTTACTCTTCATGATCCGATTCGCAGAGGAGTCAAAGAAGCTGTGCGTACTTGTAAGAAGGCCGGCATGAATCCAATTATTATTACCGGTGATCATAAGCTTACGGCTAAGGCAATAGCCCAAGAATTAGAGTTGAACGCAAAAGAGGATAATATTTTAGAGGGGGATGATTTAGACAAGATGTCGGACGATGCATTTAATGAGGTTTTTGAAAAAATTAAAATTTATGCCAGGGTAGAACCTCGCCATAAAATAAGGATTGTTGAAGCTTGGCAGAGAAAAGGAGAAATCGTAGCTATGACTGGCGATGGTATTAATGATGCACCAGCTTTAAAGAAGGCCAATATCGGTGTGGCATTAGGGTCTGGTACAGATGTTGCAAAAGAAGCCTCCGATTTGATATTGCTCGATGATAATTTTGAAGTTATTGTAGTTGCCGTAGAGGAAGGTCGTAGGATTATAGATAACATAAGAAAAGTACTAACTTATTTACTAATGGGTAGTTTTACGGAAATCATATTGATAGGTACGGCTCTCTTTTTTCGTTTACCATTACCTGTGTTGCCCGGACAAATATTATGGAAGAATGTTATTGAAGATACTCCGCCCTCTTTTGCTTTGACGCTCGAGCCCAAAGAAAAAGACATAATGAATAGGCCGCCAGAACCACCAAATTTGTCTCTTTTGACAAAACAAATGAAATTTTTGATTCTAGCTGTCGGTATCTTGACCGACCTTGTCCTTGTGGGTATTTTTGCTTGGTTTTTAAATCAAGGCTACCCAATTGAGGAGACGAGAACCGTGATTTTCGCAGGGCTTATTATTGGCTCTTTCTTCTCTGTTTTTTCTTTGCGGAACTTAAGACAAAATATTTGGCAATATAATCCTTTTGCCAATCTTTATGTGTTGGTCACCGTAATTACAGGAATGATGCTATTAATTTTCGCTATATATAGTCCTTTTAGTCACTTCTTGCTTAAAACTGTACCGATTGGTATTTTCGAATGGTCAATTTTGATTGGATTTGGTATTTTGCATATTATATTGATAGAGTTGACTAAACTTTTCTTTCGCGCAAGAAAAAGCATTTAACTTTTTAAATTATAATTATGTCCCAAGTTAAGAAAATTATATACGCTGTATCTGTTTTAGCCGGAACTATAATCGGCGTTGGCATGTTCGCCTTGCCTTATGCAGCCTTGAAAGCAGGTTTTTGGGTAGTTATTGGGTATTTTTTAATCTTGGGTTCTTTGACTATATTGATTCACTATATTTTTGGAGAACTGTCTTTGATAACTGCGGACATGAAAAGACTTCCTGGTTTTGCAAGAATTTATTTTGGCCGTTGGGGAGAAAGAATAGCATTGGTTTCCGGGGTACTAGGTTTATTGGGTGCTCTTTTGGCTTACGCGATTGTTGGGGGAGAATTTTTACTAGAGTTATTGTCTCCGTATTTTGGCGGTAACTACATAATTTACACGATAACTTATCTTGCAGTAGCGTCGATCATAATCTTGTTTGGCATTAAAACCATAGCCAAAGTAGAATTTTGGGGTTTGATTTTATTTATACTTGCCTCTATTGCAATATTTTTTATGGGCAGGCCATATTTACAGATAGCTAATCTTTCTCAACCATCAGATGCTTCGCAATTGTTCTTGCCTTATGGTATCGTGCTTTTTTCTTTGTGGGGAGCGGCAATCATACCAGAGGTTGAAGAAATGCTTGGTAATAATAAAAAATTAATCAGGGTAGTAATCCCAGTTTCTATTATTATTGCAATTGTGGTCTACATATTTTTTACTTATTTAATTTTGGGTATTACTGGTAATCAGACAACCGAATCGGGGTTGGGTGGGTTAAAAAATATATTAGGGGGCAGAATAGTCAATTTCATGCTCGCCTTAGGAATTCTAACCACATTTACTTCTTTTGTAACCGTAGGATTAACTTTGGAGAAAATTTTCTGGTATGACTTAAAAATAAGAAAAGTTATAGCTTGGGCAATAACTTGTTTTGTACCGCTTGGATTATTTTTGATAGGGATTAAGAGCTTCATTCCCGTTATCAGCTTAGCAGGGGCTATAATGCTTGGCATAGATGGTATATTGATCTTGTTGATGTATACAAAGGCGACAAAGAAGAAATCGGTTCTATTGCTGGCCACAGTATTATTAATAGGGATAATCTGCGAGATATTTTATTTTTTTAGATAAAAATGATTTTTTACGTCCCATTTTTTTTATTGTCTTGTTTCGGTCTTTACTATTCCGGGGAATTGGTCGTTGGAGCTTTAATGAGGGTGGCTAAATTTTTGGGCTGGAAGGAGTTCGTTGTGGCTTTTATTGTTATGTCTTTCGCGTCTTCTTTGCCA
>Ga0209210_1000582_pt1 | contig 37607 bp, 32 predicted proteins | sample RifGroA1_FD_183991 | JGI IMG/M metagenome (GOLD analysis project Ga0209210, IMG submission 183991) | Contaminated groundwater microbial communities from Rifle, Colorado, USA - Rifle Groundwater A1 (SPAdes) (version 2) | ecosystem: Environmental > Aquatic > Deep subsurface > Groundwater >...
TAGGGAAGGCAACAAAACCATCAACCCCAAATCCGTGCTGGATATTAAGTAAGATTTGTTTTGATCGTGTCCAAAAGAAGGGGAAATTGGGTGAAGCCGAAAGCTGTGTTGAAATGTCCCCCACCTTCGACCCAAATTGGAGTTGTGCCTAAATTATCTGCCAGGCTTTGAGAAAGCTTGATTCCAATATACGGGTCATTGGTGCCAGAAAGTGAGATAAATTTTTGAGTGCGTCTAGCCACTCGCCCAACATAGGTTTGTCTGAATGGGGCATGGCGGAAACCAGCACTTTGTGACCAAGTTTTTCCAGTTCTGTTTTTAGCCACTGGAACCAGTTTTCTTGGGGATTGCCTTGCCACCCATGCAGAATAACAAATTTCATCCTTGAGGCGATTTTAGCACTGCGGCGATTTGAGGATAGATTTGTTTGCGCAGGAGAACTGGAGAAAGGGTGGCCCAATTGCCATCGAACTTGACTCCGAGAGTCTGTTCTAAAACTGCCTGGGCTTTGGGTGATTCGGCCCAAAATATATTTTTGCGTTTTTCTAGGTCTACTGTGCTAAGAATCGACCATTGGGAACTGCTTTTTTGCTCGAGCTCCTGAAGAGTTATGCGAATTTCTTCTTCGTGAAATTTTAAATCCCCTCCCCAAATTATGAGCTGACAAAAAACGTATGGGCTGAATGTTTTGTAATCTTCTACCAAAGCTTTACGGACGTCAGCTAGTATGGCTGTTGTCGAATAGGTAAACATGTCAGCAACCATCTGATGATTAAGGTCGTAATTTGCTTCCAGAAACCTGATCGCTGCTTTGTCTCTGGGGTCGGTGTTCGAAGCCAAAAGATCGAGGGTGTTATGAAAAATAGCTCCATATAAGAGTTTGGCGTGGTCTGGAGCGGGCATTTTACCGGCTTGGATAAAACGTTCGACAACTATAGTGGCGGCTGCTCCGATTGGATTGTTTTGAATTTTGGCATGAGGAAACTCTGTCTCAGGACTAGCTTCCCGGTGATCGATTATCTCTATGACTTGCTCTGCTTTGACAATTTTTGGCATGCCTTTCATGGAAGAAGCGTCTACAAGGACAAATTTGGTCCATGGACCATTTAAATCGTCGGGTCTGGTGGGTACAGCAATTCCATGCTGAGTTATAAAATATTGAACTTCGGATTGAGGATTACCGGTTAGTATTCCTTGTGCTGTATCTCCAAGTAAATGTGCGTATGCCACTGCACAGGAAACTCCATCTAGGTCTGGGGTAATTTTCGGAGTTACCAGAATTTCGCTTGGCATGAGGCGATTTTAGCACGGGTAAGTTGGCGTGGTGATATAATCGATTTATATGGTTGGGACAAATTTAACGAAATTGTTTACAAAAAGGCATTTTGGTAAATGGGTGGCTATAGCGGACAATAAGAAGGTTGTAGGCGTGGGAAAACATCCAAAAATAGCTCTGTCACAAGCTATAAAAAGAGGGTATAAGAACCCAAGTCTCATGGTGGCTTCGGGAAACTACGCTAATATCTATCCATGAAGTTTTGGTACACCAAATTGCGGGCTAATCCACAGCTGACTTCTTCCGGAAAACCATGGGTGTATGTTCCTTTGGTTGACATAGATTTATTTACATCCGACCGGATTAAAAGCAATTTTAAATATAGGGTGCTCGTTGATTCGGGAGCGGATACTTGTTTGTTCCATGGGGCTGTTGGGGAAACCCTCGGCTTGAATGTGAAATCGGGAAGAAAATCTCCCATGAAAGGAGTTACTTCAAAAGAGGGAGAGGTTTTCTATCACACGGTGGTAGTTAGTTTGGATGGTCAGGAGGTTGAATCGGTTGTGGGGTTTTCCTACGATTTGGATATGCCGTTTGGGTTACTAGGTCAAGTTGGATTCTTTGATTCTTTCAGGGTCTGTTTCGACCTTCCAAAACGGGACTTCGATATCACTCCAAAATTTTCTAATTAGATTAGTAGTCTTCGGACACGCTGGGGGTGGAAGCGGCGGGAGTTTCTTTCTTTTCATCGGGTAGTTCTGTAACGAGGACTTCGGTAGTTAGGATCATAGCAGCTACAGAAATAGCGTTTTGTACTGCGGTTCGGACTACCTTCAATGGGTCTATTATCCCCGCTTTGATCATGTCTATAGCCTTTGCCGTCTCCACAGATTCTAATTTCAACACATCAAATCCTTGTCCAGAAGCGCTAATTTCTCTGGCTTTGGCGATTAATTGACCCGAGTCTAAACCAGCATTTTCCATAAGTTTCATAAACGGTACTTCCAATGCCTTTTTTACGATTTCGAAACCAATTGACTCATCTGATCCCACTGAGGCCTCTCTGTTTTGAAGATCTTTGTTGGTCATCTTTTGACTTATGTCGAGCAAGGTGATTGCGCCTCCAGGGACTATACCTTCTTCTAGAGCTGCTTTTGTTGCTGCCACCGCATCCTTTACTCTCTCTTTTTTATCGTTAAGTTCTACCTCTGTGGCGGCGCCGACGTTGATGACGGCTACGCCGCCTGCGAGTTTGGCCAATCTCTCGGCTAATTTCTCACTATCGTAGTCGGAGGTGGTTTTGGATAATTCTTCTTTGATCTGGGAAATGCGGTCTTTAATAGCAGATTGTGTGCCCTTTCCGTCAATGATACGGCAGTTGTCTTTGTTGGCCCAGATTTTTCCGGCTCGGCCTAGGTCTTCAATCTTGACGCCTTCAAAGGTGCGGCCGGTGTCTTCAGAAATAACTGTGCCTCCAGTCAGAACCGCGATGTCCTCAAGCAGGGATTTTCTGCGGTCACCAAAGCCGGGAGCCTTGACAGCCAAAACGTTGAAGGAACCACGCATTTTATTAACGACCAAAGTAGCTAAGGCTTCGCCTTCGAGGTCATCGGCAATAATGACTAACGACTTAGAAACCTTAATGAAATTCTCTAAAAATGGCAGTAAATCCTGCATAGAGGAGATTTTTTTATCCGTAATTAGAATATAAGGACTTTCAATTTCTGCTTCCATTTTGCTGGGGTCTGTGACGAAGTAGGCTGAGGCGTAACCCTTATCAAATTCCATGCCTTCTTTGTGCTCAAAAGTGGTATTCAATGACCTTCCTTCCTCAACTGTAACCACCCCATCTTTCCCCCCCACCTTTTTTAGAGCATCAGCAATAAGCTTCCCGAGTTCAGGGTCTCCCGCAGAAATTGTTGCGACGCTTTCTGCATCACCCAAGCTAATGTTTTTTTTCATTTTTTTGAGTTCGTCAGTGATGTGTTCACTTGCTCGAGTTAGACCTCGCCGCATAATCATGGGGTTTGATCCGGCGGTTATCATTTTTATACCTTCTTCTACTATTGCATGCGCAAGAATTGTGGCTGTTGTGGTACCATCTCCCGCCACATCAGCCGTCTTTGATGCGGCTTCTTTTACTAGCTGCGCACCCATATTTTCGAATGGATCTTGAAGGTCAATCTCTTTGGCTACAGAAACTCCATCGTGGAGTACAGTGGGAGAACCCCATTTTTTGTCGATAGCGACATTACGGCCTTTTGGCCCCAAAGTTATCGCAACTGCCTTAGTTAGCTTTCTAACCCCTTCGAGCAATTTTTGCCTGGCTTCAGCTGAATATTTTAGTTGTTTTGCACTCATGACAATACGGCTAGGATGTCTTCGGATTTAACAAATAAATATTCTTTGCCTTCGAATTTGACTTCGTTGCCACCCCATTTTTTGTAAATGACCTTGTCCCCCCGCTTCGCGGGGCAAGCCTTCTTGGCTCCTTTATCTGTAATCTCGTCGGGGCCGGCGGCCAGGACTTTGCCAGTCTGGGGTTTGTCACCGGTGGCTGAATCGGGAAGATAGATGCCGGAAGTAGTTTGTTTTTGGCCCTCGTCTGGTTCAATGAGAAGATACCCAGCGGTAGGCTGGATCTGGTCTAAAATAGATTTTTTATCACTCTTACTCATGGTTTGCTAGCAATATATACCAAACGAGGCTAAACGTTGTCAAGGGGGAAGATGTATTGACAATTTCTTTATTTGGATTAATATGGCCCAAATGGCACTTGAGGAATTGGGTAGGCGGCTGGACCAGTCTACGGTGAAGGTGGGTCTAGTTGCAAAGATATTTGAAACACTGAGTGAATTAGGGATTGCCCAAGCGCTTCATGATCAAAAACTTGTACGAGAAAGGTCTTGGCGTGCTCAAAGTTTGATCTTGCGACTCCATGAGGGTTGTCAGCTGAAGGAGACAAGCAGACGCTTGACTGAGGCAACCGAATATTACGTCACATACGGCCAGGTTTACACCTGTGTTTCCACAAATTGTAGGAAGCCGTTTAGAGTAACTCCTGAAGTTAAGGTTACTAGGCTTGAAACTCCCTGATTTTTTGGGGGTGAAAGAAGGCGAGAGATTAGCGGAGGCGGGAGAGGTCTGATTGAACCATCGTCTCGATTAGATCTTTGAATTTGGTTTTGGGTTTCCAGCCGAGGGTTTTTTTGATTTTGGAGTAATCTCCGACTAGTGGGCCGGTTTCTGTGGGCCGGATCCATTTTTTGTTGATCACCACATACTTTTTCCAATCCAGCCCAACAATGTCAAAGGCTGTTTGACACAACTCGCGGATGGTGCGAGTTTCCCCAGTGGCGACTACAAAGTCGTCTGGTTTGGAATGCTGAAGAATTAGCCACATGGCCTGGGCATAATCTCCAGCAAAACCCCAGTCCCGCTTGGCGTCAAGGTTGCCTAGTTCCAGTTTACCCTGGGCGTTAATAACCGGAGTTCCTCCCTGACCAAGCGGAACGCGGGTGGCTTTGAGACCTAGCTTGATGCTAGCCACTGCCAGGCTAACTTTTCGGGTGACAAAGTCGGGACTGCGACGGGGGCTTTCGTGATTAAAAAGAATGCCAGTGGAAATAAACAGACCGAAAGATTTACGATAGATTTGAGCGTCAAAATGAGCCAGGGCTTTCGCAGCTGCGTAAGGATTAGCGGGGCAAATGGGAGTGTTCTCGTTTTGAGGCACTTCTTTGGTCTCGCCAAAAAGTTCACTGGTACTGGCTTGGTACACTCGAGATTTGGGAGAAACATTACGAACTGCTTCAAAAATGCGCAGAGCTCCTAACCCCGTCTGATCGGCGGTGGCTAAAGGTTGGGACCAAGATTCGTGGACGTGAGACTGAGCCCCCAGGTTGTAAATTTCGTCCGGCTTAATTTGGGCTATATACATACTTAAACAAGCAGGGTCGGCTAAATCTCCAAACAAAAATTCGATTTCGTGACGCAGATGAGAAACGTTGCCGTAACTGGGATTGCTGTTGCGGCGAAGAAGACCGTAGACTTTGTATCCTTTTTTAAGAAGCAACTCTGCTAAATAGGATCCGTCCTGACCGGTGATGCCGGTTACAAGAGCGGACTTGGATCGACTGGCCATATTAAGATCGGATTTTACCACGGGGATGGAAGAATGCAAAACCGAGACCGACGCGCTCGGAGGTCATTTTGGGTTTCATGTAGAGATACTGGAGAGTGAAGAAAATTATGTTTAACAAATTTGAAATTTGAAATTTGAAATTTGAATTCAAACTTAAAATTTTAAATTTAAAATTCTTTGTTGACTCCCGATAGGCTACTGGCAAATAACGACTGACCCAAGAGTTGCTGTGCAAGAATTGCTGGTGGACGGAAGCGCGATCCCAAAGAACTTTGGCCTGGAGAATTTCGTGAGCCACACGTAAATTTCTAATTTCTAATTTCAAATTTCTAGTGTCTAGCCAGAGATTGGGGCAGATTTTGTTAGGAGCGGAAGTCTGTCCAGGGAGACGGCGATACCTCCAAAGAAATAAGTTAACGAAAAACCTGGTGACCCATAGGGTGTTGGGTGATGTGATAATCATAATATCGATATCGTCATCTTTTGGGCAATTATTCATAGCCAAGGCCCCAGTGACGTAGACGGCTGCTATTGTGGGAAAGATCCTGAGAGATTCCCCAACTTTTTTTGCTATCTTCCATTTAACTTGGCTGAATTTCTCACGCTGTCTGCGTAACTGCCAATTTGAAATTTGAGATTTGAAATTTGAATTTAAATTTCGAATTTTAAATTTAGAAATTCGGGTGCCGTGTTGCCAAAACCAAAGCTCGTCTGCTGTTAGAGGATAGTTATATTTGGCAAAGTAATCTAGAGTCTTACGGAGCGACGGTGGGAGTGGTGAGGCCATAGCGGGATAATACCTGATTTACACCGGCACTTAAAGCGCTGGCGGCTTCGGTGGGAGAACGGCCATCAGCAACCGTAGCTACAGCATCAGCAAAAACCTTGGATAAAAGGGTGTTGATGCCGGTTGGTCCATCGAAAGTAAAGGAGGCCAAATACCAAGAACGGGCGGTGGAGGCTTGGGATAAATAGGGCTGAACAAAGGGCGAAGAATCGGACATGTCTGTGCGGCTATAGGGTTCACCAAAAACCCGGCCGGAAGATTGGTAGAGTTTTTGCAAAGATTCTTTAGAACTTAAAAACTTGAGAAAATCCCAAGCGGCTGCAGTGTTGGCACTTTTGCGGTTTACTCCTTCCACCCAGTAACTGGCCCAGGTGACAGGTTTTTCTCCACGAGCCGGATCGATGGGCAACTGGGGAATGGGGTGAAGGGAAAACTTGAGCCGGGGATTAATAGCCTGAAGGTCAAAAACCCGCCAAGAAGGAGCAAAATAAATGGCTACTTGTCCTTGGGCAAAAGCTTGAGTGGAAGACGGTAGAGTGGCATCCCAGAAATGACTGGTGGTACTAAAACCGGTGTAATACGCCAGAGCATCCTCGGCCGGTTTACCAGAAGGAGAGTTTAAGTTGACGTTGTTTTGAAGCATAATGACAGCCAAGATATCCTGCCAATGATCGATGTTTTCCGTAGTTCCCAGAGCAGCGCCCGAAATTTGGATGCGGTCTCCGGCTGAACAACTACCGTCTTCGGATTCACAAACAGAAATAGCCTTGGCCACACTGCGCAGATCCTCCCAAGTAGTGGGAACTGTTTGACCGGATTTGGCCAAAAGATCGTCGTTGATATACATGGCCAGACCGTCAAATTCTAGCGGGATGGCCGCATAATTTCCGGCAAGTCGGAGGTCGGATTTAACTGTCGGATAAAAGACAGATTCAAATTCGGAAGCGGAGTAGACGTCAGCGGGAACGGATGAAAGATCGTTTTTAAACATGGGAATCCAGGAAGAGTGGATTCTAAAAATATCCGGACCCTTCGACATACTAAGCGAGTTTTGCAGCCGTTCACGGTATTCCCGGGGGGATTGAAAAACATATGAAATAGTAACTTTGGGATGGGCCGCCTGATACTCATCGATAAGGGGCTTGGTCGTAGACTCCTGTTCCCACAGTCCCCAATAGGTGAGATTTGCCGGCTGGGATTTTTTAAGGACTCCACCTAAAAGTGAGCGGACAGCAAAAAAACCTACAACTAAAACCACCAAAACCACAAAACCAACTAGAATTCCTGTCAGGGGAAATTTTTTGGCCGGAACTTGGAGTGGGGTGGGCGGCTTGAATGGGGGGGGTGGCCCCACTGCACTCTGCGGAGCTACGTTGGGGGTTAGGGGTTGAGGAGGAAGATCCATGGGTCAAGTATAATACAGATTATGTCATTGCGTCATTTTATTATTGGATCTGTGGTGGGGGTTGGTTTGTTGTGGGGAGGATATGAGATTGTATATTGGGGAAAAATATATCCAGGAGTAAAAATTATTGAGGTTAAATCTACGAAACTAGTGTTGGTGTGGGGAACCAGTAAATGGGAGATCAGCCCGGAGAGTATTGATCTGGAATATGACTGGCAACAGACAAAAAATGCGGCACTGAAGGCCGGAAGGACGGGAAAGGTAATTACTGATTTAGGATTTAAGATTGATGCTTTGAGAAACGGGGCCAAGGTTTCTCCGGTATTTACTCTAGATGAAAACAAACTGATTGCGGCCATGGCCAGCGTGTCTGCACAGATTGATATTCCGGCCAAAGAACCGGAAGTGGTAGTGGTAAGGGGAAAAATAGAAGTAACCCAAGGAGAGAATGGCCAACAAGTAGACGACCGGGAACTGCTGGTAAATATTAAACAGGATTTAATGATGGGTAACGGGCGGGAAATTCAAATTCCGGTGAAGAATTTGTCTCCAAAAATTTCTCAGGAACAAATGAATGACTTAAGAATCCGGGCTGAGAAATTAGTGGGGAAAAGAATAACCATTAAATATGACTGGCAGAAATATATAGCCGAAGACGATCAGGTTATCAGCTGGCTGGAAGTAGACGGATGGAAAAAACCAGCCATTGAGGCCTGGGTGGCGGGAATTGCAGAAAGCCTGGATAGACCGGCCCAAAATGCCCACTTTAGATATTTGGGCTCAGGGAAAGTGGAGGAGTTTGCTCCAGCCCGGGAAGGAGTGGTCGTCAAGCAAAACGAATTAACAAGAATGGTAATAGATGGTCTTAATCAGACAGACAAGGGCGTGAACTTGGGAATTCCGGTGATAACAACCCAGCCTACTATTAAAACTTCCTCTGTAAACACGCTGGGAATTAAAGAAAGACTGGCCCGGGGAGAGTCAGATTTTTCAGGATCAATTCCAAACAGAATTTTCAATCTAAAAAAGGCGGCGGGGAACATGAACGGCATATTGGTGGCCCCGGGAGAAGTATTTTCTTTTAACAAATATGTGGGGGACATATCTGCTGCGGGAGGATACCGGCAGGCGTACGTAATTAAAGAAGGAAGAACTGTCCTGGGAGACGGAGGAGGAGTATGCCAAGTATCCACTACCCTATTTAGGGCTGTATTAAACTCCGGATTGCCCGTGGAAGAACGAACTGCGCATGCTTACCGGGTCCATTATTATGAAGAAGGCAGTGAGCCGGGATTTGATGCGACTATTTTTACTCCCGATGTAGATTTTAAATTCAAGAACGACACCCAGACATATATTCTGATCCAAACAACTGTGGACGAAGCAAACACCAAATTGTACTTTGACTTGTACGGAACAAGCGACGGTAGAAAAGTGGAAATTTCTAAAGCTAGAGTGTGGGATGTGACTCCCCCACCCCCCGCCTTGTATCAAGACGACCCAACACTGGCAAAGGGAGTGGTTCGACAAGTAGATTTCCCGGCCTGGGGAGCTAAGGCGGCTTTTGACTGGAAAGTAACCAGGGGTAGCGAGGTATTACAACAAAGAACTTTTTATTCTAATTTCAGACCATGGCAAGCCATCTATTTAAGAGGAACGAGATAACCAAACTAGCCAAAAAAATCCTGGCAATGCAACCAGATATTATTGCTATGGAAGGACCACTGGGAGCAGGAAAAACAACTCTAACCAAAGCCATTGCTAAGGAGCTAGAAATAAAAGATATGATCGTCTCCCCCACTTTTATCCTGCACAGAGATTACCCTGGATTAGACCACATTGACGCTTGGAGAGCTGAAGATTTTTCAGAAATTAAAAACTTGGGACTGGCAAAAATGATTGCAAAAAAACATTTAATAATCATCGAATGGGCAGATAAATTCGAATTTGAAATTAGAAATTTGAAATTAGAAAATAGGGTTATTTGGGTAAAGATCGAATACGCCGAAAAAGAGAACGAGAGGAGTATAAGTTATGAAGATATTGGCAGTTGAGACTTCATGTGACGAAACATGCGCGGCGGTAGTTGAAGGTACAACCATTTTGTCTAATGTGGTGCACTCTCAAATTGATTTGCATAAAGAATTTGGGGGGGTGGTGCCAAGTATCGCCAGACGGGCTCATGAGGAACGAATAAATTTGATTATTGATAAAGCGATTCAAGATTCAAGATTTATGATTCAAGATATAGACGCAGTAGCTGTCACGGCAGGGCCGGGGCTGGCGATTGCACTGGAAGTGGGAATTCGGCATGCCAAAGAGCTCGCTAAAAAATTAGACAAGCCGCTGATAGCTGTTAACCACATTGAAGGACATGTGCTCAGCGTGCTCGCTGAGAATGATCAATATCCAATATCCAATATCCAATTCCCCGCCTTAGCATTGGTTGTTTCGGGAGGACACACAGAATTAATCTACGTTGAAAAAATCGGGAAGTATAAGATTGTGGCCAGGACGATGGATGACGCGCTGGGAGAAGCGTTGGATAAAGCGGCCAGAATGCTGGGATTAGGATATCCGGGAGGGGCGGAGCTGGAGAAGAGGGCGGCGCTGGGTGATGCGAAAAAATATTCCCTACCCTTGCCAATGGCCAGAAGCAAAACCTTGGCTTTTTCTTATTCGGGTCTTAAGACTGCTATGTTTAGGTTGATTGATGAATTAAGAATTATGAATTATGAATTAAGCGAACAGCAGGTAAACGATTTGGCGGCTGGTTTTCAATGGCGGGCGTTTGAACATTTGCTGCGCATAACACGCGCAACGCTCAACGCTCAACCCACAATGCCCAAAAATCTACTTGTGGGGGGTGGGGTGGCGGCGAATGCCAAGTTAAGAGAAGATATTAAGAAATTAAGTGATGAAGTGGGAGGCCAGGTTTGGTTTCCGAAAAAAGGCATGTATGGGGATAACGCGGCCATGATTGGGATTGCGGCGGGATTTAAAGCCCAGAGAGGAGAATTTGCAGATCCAGAAATGATCGACCGTCTCCCCCGCTGGAGAATCGACGAAGAAATGATATAATTTGGGGAGGCTGAGATCCGACTTGTCACCGGGGAGCCGATGTAAATTGAGAATGAGTTGAGGTGGTATCTCCCCACTACGCATAAAGCTACGAGGGGCCGCAACACGCTAGTTATTTAGCGTGTTTTTTTATGGATAAGAATTACGAACACCAGAAACACGAGAAAGAGATTTATAAGAAGTGGGAAGAGTCGGGAGCATTTAAGCCCCTCGACTCTGCTCGGGGTAAACCATTCACTATTATTATGCCGCCGCCAAACGCCAACGATAATTTGCATATTGGACACGCTAGATTTGTGGCAGTTGAGGATATCTTGATTCGATATCACAGAATGACGGGTAAACCCACTTTGTGGCTGCCGGGGGCAGATCACGCGGGAATTGAAACCCAGTTTGTATTTGAAAAAAAACTGAAGGAGCAGGGCAAAAGCCGGTTTGATTACGACCGGCAAACTTTGTATCAAATGCTGTGGGACTATGTGCAAAAAAATAAATCCAACATGGAGAACCAATTAAGGTCCTTGGGGGCCAGCTGTGACTGGAGCAGAAACAAATTTACTCTTGATCCTGATATTGTAAAGATCGTGTATCAAACATTTGCTAAATTACAAAAAGACGGGTTGGTGTACAAGGGCGAAAGACTGGTCAACTACTGCACCATTTGCGGAACAGGATATTCAGAACTAGAAGTTGACCGGGTGGAAAGAGTGGACCCTCTGTACTACGTGAGGTATTCAGACGAAGTAACTGTGGCTACCACTCGTCCGGAGCCAATTTGGGCAGATACCCACTTGGCGGTAAATCCCAAGGACAAAAAGCACAAACATTTAATTGGCAAAAAGGTTATTAATCCCCTAACCGGTAAAGAAATGGAAATTATTGGGGATGACTTTGTAGATCCGGAGTTTGGTACAGGAATTGTAAAACTGACCCCGGCGCACGATTTTGCTGATTTCGAAGTGGCCCAAAGACATAATCTGCCGGTGGTAAGAGCAGTGGGACAAAATGGAAAAATGGTGGAGGGGGCGGGAAAATACGAGGGAATGAAAGTAAAAATGGCCAGAGTGGCAGTCGTGGAAGATTTACGAGCAAAAGGGGCAATTGAAAAAATTGACGATAACTACAAACATATAATTGGGATTTGTTACCGGTGTAAAAGCGTCATTGAACCAATGCCTTCTAAACAATGGTTTGTGAAAGTCGCTCCGATGGTGAAATTGGCCAAAGAAGCCGTAAAAAGCGGAAAAACTAAATTTCCTGCCAAAAGATACGAAAAAATATATATGCACTGGCTGAATAACCTAAGAGACTGGAATATCTCCCGGCAAATTGTGTGGGGAATAAAAATCCCTATTGAAGGAGAGACAGACACTTTTGATACCTGGTTTTCTTCTGGACAATGGCCGTTTGTTACATTGATGACTGGTCAGCCGGGAGACTTTGAAAAATTTTACCCCACAACGGTAATGAACACGGCGTACGACATACTCCCCTTCTGGGTAATGCGGATGATGATGCTGGGGTTGTATGTGACGGGCAAGGTACCTTTTGAAACGGTGTTAATTCACGGATTGGTGAGAGACAAGGAAGGACAAAAGATTTCTAAATCAAAAGGAAACGTGATTGATCCGATTGTGATGACCGACAAATACGGGGCGGATGCACTACGGATGGCGCTGGTGTGGGGAGCCAATGTGGACAATGATATCTCACTTTCTGAAGACAACGTTAAGGGGATGAGAAATTTGGCTAACAAGATATGGAATGCTGGGCGCTTTGTAGAGAGCGCAAAACTCAATGCTCAGCCTTCAGCCCACAAAATCGAGAATGAGTTAAAAAAGATAATTAAGGAGGCGACAGATCACTTAGACAAGTTCAAATTAAATTTGGCAGCTGAACTGATTTACGATAAATTTTGGCATTGGTACTGTGATGAAGTAATTGAAATGGCAAAGGCGGGGAAAATTAGTCAGGAGGATTTGAAGCAAGGCTTGAAAGTATTTTTGAAACTACTGCACCCCTTTATGCCGTTTGTGACAGAGGCTATTTGGCGGGAGCTGGGGCTTCCTGGTCAGCTGATTCTTCAGTCTTGGCCTCGGTAGGTGCTTCACCACCCTCCTTCGCTTCCGCTTCGGCGGGTAAACCTTCAGCTGCTGGGGCAACTGGTTCTTCTTTGGGTTCTTCTTTGGCTAGAGCTTCGATCTTGACCACGATGGACTCCGGGTCGGTCTTGATGGCTAATTTAGATGACACAGAAATATCCTTGACGTAAATGGCGTCTCCGACTGCCACTAACTTCTCTACTGTAAGCTCAATTGATTCAGGCATATCTGCCGGGAGAGCTTCAACTTCCACTTCGTGGAGCTGCTGGACAAGAATACCTAGTTTTTCTTTTTCGGCCGGTGATTCCCCTACCAACTTAACAGCCACAGGAGCGGTAGTCTTTTCTTTGAGGTCTACTTGATGAAAATCGACATGCAGCACATGGTCGGTGACGGGATCAACGGTTACTTCGTGCACCATAACTGGACGGGGTTCTTTTTCTCCGGTGACATTTAGGTAGATTAAGGTTGACTCCCCTGTTGCTTTACGCAGCTTGAGAAAGTCGGGGGTGGAAATTTGCAGAGACTGTGATTTAACGTCTTTACCAAAAACGTTGGCGGGAGTTAGGCCTTGACGACGGATAGATTTAACCTTGCGGCCGGTAAGTTTGCGGGTGTCTGCTGAAAGGGTATGTTTGCTCATGGTCTGGAAAAATCAATATCCAGGGTATTTGTCCTGGAGATTACGAGATTATACTGGAGCTGGCCTGCTGAAACAAGGGTGGGAACTGAAGAGGTAGAAGCAAACCAACTTGTGGGATATGTAACTGTAACTGTAACTGGGTATGGGGAAAGACCTGGTTGGTTGGGAAAATCGAGCTGGTAATGAAAACGTTGATATTGCGGCAGAGGCTGATGCCAACGAATGACAATTTGAGATATTGACTTGGGAAGCGTGGTGGAAAGAAAACCGATTTCAAGCTTGTTTTGAAAAGGAGTACTGATAAAAGAAGCTTCTTTGCCGTCGATGGTGACTGAATCCGGCTGGGATTGAATCGGCAACATCAGGCGGATGTAGTTTTTGTAGGGACCATTCGGCCAACTGGGTTGAGGTGAGGTGTTTTCTAAAGTGAGATTATAAGTCGATTCCACTTTTTCGGGCGTAAATGAAAGACGCAGTTGGGCCTGACGGGAAACGAATTGATTTACTTTGTTGATCCCCACATTGGCCTCTACCGGATAAAGGTAATTTACCAAGCAGGGCAAGGAGGAGCGGCAAGAAGGAGTAGAGACTCCCCCATCCCAACCTAAATATGCAAGTGAGGGCCTGGGGACATCGGCCCGGTAGATGAAAATCTGGCGGTTAATAAGTGAATTAATAAGCAAAGTTAACCCTTGGGAGTATTGTGATTGGGAAAGGTGTTCTAATTTTGTAAAAAGGGCTGGATAGAATTGAGATAAAAATGATGGCGAGGCGTTTTCTGCTGATACATGGGATAAGTAATAAGTGTAAAAATTGGAAGCAGAAATGACTACTCCGCCCGGAGAAATTTTCAGTGGTCCGGTAATTTTGAGCAGTTGAACAAAGGTATCGAGATTTAAACTAATAACGGTTTCGGCAGTGGCTCCTATTTCTTTCTCAACAAACCAGAGAGCTTTGACGGCTACGGAAGGAAAATCGGCACTCCAGTTTACGTCGCGCAAATACCAATTGGACTCCCCTAGTGAGCGGGACAGGTCTGCTGGCGGATCAACCTGACCTCTGAGCTGGGAGTCAGTCGAGGAAGTATCATAAAAGCGGAAATCGGAGAGTTGACCGTTTTCTAAAGAGGCGACAGCAAAATGACTTAAGAATCCCCCACTGGGACGCAGTTCAGTGCTGTCTTGGAGGAGAAGAAGAATGGTAGTTTTTTGATTTTGAGAAAGAAGGATGGGTAAGTCTGACAAGACCGGCTGAACCTTAAGAAGCGAAGACCTGATAAGGGATACTTGTTGAGAAAGCCTGGAAAGCCGGGGAACCGATTGGGATGTGGTAAGAAAAAAGGCTAAAGACTCGTTTAGACGATTTGTTTGGATAGTTATTTCGGTTGAATTAAAAGTCCTGGTGAGAAGCAAGTCCCCCACTTGAGAAGCAATTTTCAGCGATTCTGACAACTTAACTATGGATTCGAGTGTTGTGGCCGGAGGTAAACCAAGGAATGTCAAAATATAACCAGAACCCAGGCTGAAGTTTATTTGGGGTTTAATGGTTTGAGCCAGGAATTTAGAAATACCGGCACATCTTGACGAGGGGGCCATTTGGCCCTGCTGAAATTTCTTGAGTGAGCAGGTGGTTGAGAAATAAAGAGCAAAACTCTGAATAATTAAGAATATCCAGGGAATGATTAATAGGAGGGGGAGGAGGAATAACTTTAATAATGGAGGATGGAAAGTAGAAACTAGGGCGGGAGAGCTGGAGAGCGGGAGGGTTTGAGTAAACTTGAAGTGGGGGAGAAAGGTGCGGATTATTTCACTGGCCGAATCGGAAGCACTAAGTGCGTGGGGAAGTTCGATAATGCGGTAATCTAAAGAAAAATTATGGCCAAACTGGGAAACTAGTGAGACGGCTGTTTCCTGAAGGGCGGTTTTTTTGCCAGGAATGACTAAAACAAATTTAGACTTGTGAGAAATGGCTGCGTCTAAGAGTTTGTGCAGGTGAGACGTATGAAAAAGAGTTTCTGAAAGCGACGGCGGGTCAAAACCAGCCAGGTGAATTATTACGTCGGCAGGATTGTCCCAACCGGAGGTAACTTCCGAATTGGGATGGGTCTTGAGTTGGGAAATTAATTCTTGGCCCAGCTTGGTCTCCGGACGGGTAATTAGGAAGTGGGTTTGGGGAGAAATAATTTCCGTTAATAAACGAAGGATGGGCATTACAGATATTATACCAGTGAGGATGCGGAGATCTTGTAGTATAAAGCTCAATAAAAACTGCGGAGTATGTACAATTATTCACGTGCGTAAATGAAAAGTTTTTTACGCATGCAAATTCTTTCGTGTTGTAAGTACGGAAAAACATGAAAATCTCCGCACAATTAACTTTGAATCATGAATTAAGTATTTTGAATTAAGGGGCCTGTAGTGAAGATTGTTTAAGAGTGATTATCTAGAGTTTGATTGACGACAAAATCTGCGCGCGAGTTCTGCTCGCGGGGAACATATACGAAATTTGAAATTTGAAATTTGAAATTTGAAATCAATCTTTTAATTTCCAGGTGTTTAATTTTCAAACCTGGGTCTTTAACTTTGTATTCCCCTTTTAACTGATTAACCACCAGTTGGGAGTCTAGGTAAAAATTGAGGGTTGAGGGCTGCGGGTTGAGGGCTGAAACCCATTTCAGGGCTTCAATGACGGCCTGGTACTCGGCTTGGTTATTGGTGGCTGTACCTAAATAGAATCCTTGTTCGTGAATAATTTTCCCTGAAGAGTCTTTGACGACAAAGGCACAGGCCGCCGGACCGGGATTACCTCTGGCTCCTCCGTCGCAATATATGCTTATCTGATTTGGCATACAGCAATGATAGCAGAAGAACTAGCATGAGGCTGGTTTGGTGAAGAGTGAGCCAATAATGATCTACCAATCCTGTCGCAGCCACGACAAGGATTGCAATTTTCAATTTCCAATTTCCAATTTTCAAATAATTTTTACAAACATAATACCCAATGATTAAAAACGCCGGGAGACCGAGTTCGGAGGCAAGGAGGAGATAGATGTTGTGGACAGGCTGAAAAAGACCAGCACTGGGAAGAAAGTTGCCCAGGCCAACACCCAGAAATGGGGATTTAAAAATTAAGAATAAAGAATTAAGAATCAAGTAAATACGCTCGGGGAGAGATGAGATCGAGCCGGTGGTGGAAAGTAGAAAATAGATACTAGAAACAACGACGGCTAAGGCCGTCGCAATTTTCAATTTCCAATTCACAATTTTCAAATAAATTCCAATTATCAAAATTCCAATTTCCAAAATAATTGCCGATCTAGAGAAGGTGATAGGAATAGTAAGGAGTGCAAGGGCAGTTGCCCAGGGGACGCGACGGTAGAGAAGAAGGGCAGAGACAAGAAGAAATCCCGCCAGGGCGTTGGGGTGGGGGAAAGTGGCGTAGGATCGCATAACTATTTGCCCAGAAAATGAGACCTTAGCAATCAGAGGGGCGGTAACTGACAAGGGCCTTTCTCCCAACCACCACCACAATCCACCAACAGAGTGTTGCAAGAAGAACTGCCACCAGGCGAGCGCTGCTGTCCAAATAACAGCGAGAGAAAGTGATTTAAGATTTATGATTGATGATTTATGAATATTTTGGACCAAATATTTGAAGAGCCAGAAGTACTCTAATGCACGGAGCCATTTGTATAAAGATACTAAGGGGGAATAAGAGATTAAGATATTAAGGACGACAAAAATAATTACCGGGAGGGAGACGCGAACCCGAAGTCGGGAAGAAAGAAATAAGCCAAGAATAATCAGATCAGTAAGATAAAGAGTGGGGGAGAGGTAATCGACTCTGATGCCGTTGATCAAACTCCACGACGGCCAGAAGTGGAAAGCCAGTTGAGATGGTAGCAATATGACTAATAGGAACAGGAGAATCTTTTCGAGTTTTTTTGACATTGAGCTGATAATATCACCCGTCACGTCTTTTCCTGTACATTTCGCGCCTTTCCTCGATCTCTGCCCTTAGTATTTTTTCCCTTTCATCTATATCGTCGAGTGATGTATTTATTCTAAAGGTGACTGTTTTTTCACCACCATCTCCTATAAATGTGGTTATCTTTACTAGGCCCTTGCCACCGCGAGACTTTGGCCGTTTTAGTAGTTTTGTCCCTATTTCAGTTTCTCGACTAAAGGTACCCACTTCTGGCATATCTTCTAATATACCTAGAGCAACAAGGCGGGTAATGGCCTCTCCGACTCCCCCTGAGTTTAGACCAGGTTTGTTTAAAGGAAATTGTTGCCAACTATTAAACAACAGTTGGAGATTGTCTTCCAACATTTGTAAATCAAATTTTTCTCCGCTTGATTTTTTCTTCCCTTTATTTGTTATAACTTCTTTAAATAACTCTGCTACCATATACAAGATGTTGCTTTCTATCCGGCGGGTGTCTACGTATCTGCTGTCAGGATTGTCAGGACGAATTGTGAAATCACCTTTTGGTTCCATTTTGCTTTTATTTGGGAGAGACGACTACAGTTCTAAAGCGGCCTTCGCCTTGGGACTCGGTCGTGACCTTGGGATGTTCGGAAAGATACACATGGATGACCCGGCGTTCGTTAGCAGGAAGAGTAGGAAGGGTTTGGGGTTGGCCGGTGGCAAGAACTTTTTCAACCATAGTATCGGCCAGAGCATGAAGAGCGGTTTCCCGGCGTTCGCGGTAATCATTGATGTTTAGAGAAACACTGACCCATTCGCCGGAAGCTGCATGTAGGTGTTGAGAAAGAAGCAGTTGGAGAGAGGAAATGGTGTCTCCGTGATAACCAATTAAAACAGCTGGGTCGGGAGTAGAAACGGTGACCAGATAATGATTTGCGGTGGTGTCAAAGTCTACGGTTGTTTCGTAGGTTTGGGTAAATCCCAGTTGGGATAAAAATTCCGCGACCAGGTCGCGGATTTGAATGGCTAATTTTTCGTTCATGGCTGCCGAGATTTTACCATATTTAAACCAACCCTACCGATCTTTCCGTTCGCCTTTGGGATCTATTCGATCACGGCTTACGGAGCGATCTTGGAAGGGCGGCTTTCAAAAAGTTCGCTTTTTGAAGCCAGGGAGTGAGCCCGCCCCAGCCGGTAACATAATACTGCTGAATGACCTGAACCAGAGTAAAGGGAATGAAGTAAATCATAATAATAGAAGGGAATTGATAACCAATGATGATGTTCATGAGGGGCATGATATTGGTCGAGGCGGCCATGGCACTGGCCATATCGTCGTCTGATTTCCCGGGGGTTTTGGCGGCGATCTTTTTTTCTTCTGATAAGAGCGGAGCGGACATCTTCATGGACATGAACTGCAAAACAGTAGATAGGAGAATGAAGACACCAGGAAGGGGGATGGTCATACCTGAAAACTTAACCGGGACGGTGTCCGGTTTTGTAACATCGACATAAAAAAAGGTTTTTTCGAATTTCCCAGATTCCTGGAGTTTTAAGTTGGGGACTATGATTGACTGGTTTATTTTTTCCAGGGTTACCGGCCGGGCGGCGTTGGGATATATATAGTCAATGGATTTGGTAAGAGAAAACATGACGGCAAACATTATGATGGTGGGCAGACAGCCGGCGGAGGGGTTGAAACCATTCTTTTTGTACAATTCGGCTTGGGCCAACATAAGCTGTTGTTTGTTGTCTTTGTGTTGTTCTTTGAGTTTAGCCAGTTCGGGAGCCAGTTCGATCTGGAGTTTTTGAATTTTAAGAGTCTTACCAATAACCCCGGAAAGGGCCAAGCGAAGTCCAAAACTCATGAGGATGATGGACCAGCCCATATTGTGAGTGAATTGCTGAACAAAAAGAAGAATGTTAAAAACCGGGATAAAAATCAGCCAATTCCAGATGGTGGTGATGGGAGAAAAGAGAGTGGTTATAAAATTCATAATAATGGGTCACTTCCTCCAGGATGAAAAGGGTGACACTTAGAAATCCTCTTCACTGTCAAAAGCGTGCCCTTAAGGATACCATATTTAGCTATGGCCTGATAGGAGTATTGGCTGCAGCGGGGAGTGAAACGGCAAGCCTGTTGGCCACCAATGAGGGGACTAATGAAGCGTTGATAGAAACGAATTAAGAGCAGTGCAAATCTGGTCATGGGATAATTTTAGCATCGTGGGCTTGGGATAAATTATTAGATCAGTGCTAAGTGCTAAGTGCCCAGTGCTAAGTGCGTCATAAATTCGACGGCGGAGACGGTTACGGACAACAGCTGATTTAGATAGTTTGGTTGAGGTGACAATGGCAAACCGAGAGCGGGAGAGCGGGAGAGCGGGAGAGTATACGATGGCGGAAAAATGAGGGGTAGAAAGCTTTTTTCCTTGGGATTTAACACCCAGAAGATCCTTGCGGGACAGACGAAGTTTTTTGGGAAGCATGGGCTAAACTGTGAGCTTATGACGGCCGACGGCACGGCGGCGGGCTAAGACTTTGCGGCCCAAACGGGTGGAGTTTCTGGTTCTAAAGCCGTGTTTTCGCAAACGCTTTAATTTTTTCGGCTGATAGGTATGTTTCATGGCCATGAGCGAAATTATACCACAAAGACCTACTTGCAAAATTGTGGACAACTAGTATAAATCACGCTATGGACAGAGATGTAAAGAAAATTTGGAGTGGTGTACTTGAAGGAATGCGACTGGCGGTCTCGGAAGCAACTTTCAAAGGCTATTTAAAAAATACCAGTCTGGTGGAAATAAGAGAGGCGGGAGAAAAACTGGTATGTGAGGGGGGATGTCCTTCGGGATACTTGAAAACCATTTTAGATCAGAAATTTGCTGGCCAATTAGCGTTAGAGTTAGAAAGGATCACGGAAAAGAAGTGCGAAATCTCCTTCGTGGTAGAGAGTGCGAGAGCTAGAGAACAGGAGAGTATAAGTAAAGACTTGCCGCTGTTTGAAAAAAGAGATTCGAGTGAAGACGTGAGAAGAGCCAGATTACGACCGGAGTTTGTTTTTGATAACTATGCTGTGTCCGGATCAAACCAGATGGCCCACGCGGCGGCTCTGGCGGTGGCCAAAAGACCGGGGCTGGCTTACAACCCGCTACTTATTTATGGAGGAGTGGGGGTGGGGAAAACCCATTTAATGCAGGCTATCGGACACACTGTGATTGAAAGAGGGGAGGGGCCGGTGCTTTTTTGTACCGGAGAAGAATTTACCAACGATTTGGTGGACTCGATTAGAAACAAAAGTACGGACCGGGTAAGAACCAGATACCGGAAGGCTAAAGTATTGATGATTGACGACGTACAGTTTATTGCTGGTAAGGCGGCTGTTCAGGAAGAATTCTTCCATACCTTTAACGCTATTCAAAGAGAGGGGGGGCAGATAGTGATGACTTCCGATAGACCACCGGCGGAAATGGCCAAGATGGAAGAACGGCTACGAAGCCGGTTTGGAGCGGGGCTAATTGTGGATGTAGGCCCGGCAGATTTTGAGCTAAGAGCGGCTATACTACTAATTAAGGCCAAACAAAAACAAGTGGACCTACCAATGGATGTAGCTCAGGCAATTGCGGCACACGTAGAAGGAGTCAGAGAACTGGAAGGAGTGCTGGCCCGAGTAATGGGAGAGGCGGAGCTGAAAAACACGCCCCTAACGTTGGAGTTTGTCGAGGGGGTGTTGAATCTAACTCAACCAGCAAATACGGGGGCGAAGATTTTGACTCCAAATGAGGTGTTTAATGTGATTTCAGAATATTACGGAGTGGGGGTGCAGGCTCTTAAGGGAGAGAAGAGAACAAAAACGATTGCTTGGCCCAGACAAATTCTCATGTACATCCTGCGAAACGAATTGAGATTGCCATTTGATGAGGTGGGTAGATTGGTGGGGGGGAGAGACCATTCCACGGTGATGCATGCGGATGGTAAAGTAAGGGGTGTTTTGAAGAGTGACACCGTTGTCCACAAAGAGATCACAGAAATCAAGAAAAAATTGTTGATACTTGGGTGATATCTTGCAAATAAGTTGGGGGCAGTGTATACAACTTATGACAAGTAAACATTGTATCCACAAAAGAATCCACAAGATATGCACTACTTATACACACAAAATAAAGCCGAAAAGTCATATTTAAAAATGCGGCTATCCACTTATCCACAATACCTACTACGGGATCTACTAATTAAAGAGAGAAAATGAAAGCAACTCTACTGCGAACCAATTTAAACCAGGGGTTATCCACTGTAGGAAGAGTGGTGGCCACAAGAGGTCAACTGCCGGTGCTGGCAAATGTGCTTGTGGAGGCCACAAAACAAGGAGTGGTGCTTTCGGCGACAAATTTGGAGATTGGTTTACGGATGCAAGTAGGGGGAAAAGTTATTGAGGAAGGGGCAATTACAATTCCAGCAAAAAATCTGGGAGAGTTTGTAAACGCAACTGATGCGGAAAGTGTGGATATAGTAGTTGAAGGAGACAAGTTGAAAATTAAGGCCGGAAAGTCGGGAGCAGTTTTTACGGGAATTTCGGCTTCAGAGTTTCCCTCCTTCGCCAAGGCTACGCAAGGGCAAGTTGTAAAAATCAAAAAAGAAACAATCCGGGAAATTGCCCGGGAGATTGCGTTTGCGGCAGCGGCTGATGAAAGCAGGCCGGTACTAACCGGTGTGCGGTTTTCGGTGTCCGATGATCAATTAGTGGTGGTGGCTACGGATGGATTCAGATTAAGTAGAAAAGTGATTGCCTCGAATGCCTTCAATGCCTCCAATTCCTTAATTTTGCCGGCTAGAACAATCCAAGAACTAGCAAGAGTAATGGGTGATTCCGGGGATGGTGAAGTAGAAATGGCAACCATTACCGAGAATAATCAAGTAATTTTCGCCTGCGATGGAGTAGAAATAGTATCAAGGGTTCTGGAGGGAAATTTTCCAGACGTGGATAAGATAATTCCAAATCAATTTAAAACAGAGGTTATTATTGACAGAGGAGAACTGGAAAGGTCTTTGAGACAAGCAGGAATTTTTGCAAGAGAAAACAGTAATATTGTTAAGTTTGTGGTTCATGGTTCACAGTTTATTGTAAAAGCCCAGGCAAGCCAGATTGGGGAGAATGAAAGTGAAATAGAGATTGAAAAAGAAGGAGAAGATGGGGAAATTGCTTTCAATTACAGATTCGTATTAGATTTTCTGGCCAGTGTAGCAGGAGAAAGAATAGTGCTTAAAATAAACGACAGCCTGTCTCCGGGGGTGTGGATGGAAGAGAAAAACAAGAACCTCATTCACCTGATAATGCCGGTGAGAACCTAAGGGGAATCTTTTTGAGATCAACTCCTATTTGAGTAAGCTTAGTTTTAATTTCCTCCTCGACTTGTATTTGAGTGACTGAGGCAGATAAATCAACACGAATTAGTCTTTTTTCAAAATCGTACAAAACAACATAATTATTAGTAATGATAGGCAGGCTGGTTAAGAAAGGAAGTTTTTCCACTTCCTTTTTGACAATTTGACCAAACTCGAAATCGTTTTGGGTTTGTTGGAGGCCTTCCTGAGAAAAAGTGGGAATTTCTGTTTCGGGAAGAGGGGTGGGAAGAGACGACGGCTTTTTGTTTTGAGTGGCCGAATACAAATAAATAAGACTAATTAGAGAAAGAAAAGAAACACCAATTAAGGCCTTCTTTTTTGGAGAAAGATTTTTCAATTTAGCGAACATGTTTACCAAAGCCAACTATATGCATTGTACATCCTGATCCCCAACAAGCTCTGGAGGTGGGGGAGGAGATGGAGTAAGTAAAAGATTTTAGTCCGGCGTTGGAGTCAATAGTTTGAATACCGCCTGAAAAAACGGCCCAGACAAGGGAAACGTGTTGGACTTTGCGACTGTCGGACCCAGTGTAAACAAAAGCCACGTCTCCGGGAGAAACGCCCGTGAACTTATTTTTTTGAGCGTCTTTGAAGTCAACATACCGGCCTTGGTCTTGAAACCATTCGAGCATAACATCAGAGGCCAACGTATATCTGCCATTGTGTTGGAGGGGAAGGATGTTGCCAGATTCGTTGTAAGCTTTTATTACTAACCAAGTGCACCAAAAAAGATTAGTGTACTCTTTGGGGTTGGGGTTGGAATTAAAACGAATTTTTTCAGAATCAAATAATTCAGGGTAGTCTGGGGATTTGTTCCAGTAACACCAAAAACCCCGCTCCAGGCGGTCGACAATCTGCCAGGCCCGGCTGGTGATGGAATTGGTGGCGGAGTTGGGGAAACCCAAGGACTCATGGGGCGGGTCACAGGAGGTTGATCCACCAGAACCTGAAAAGGGGTAGCCAATAAACCCGGGAGAGTTGCCGGGGGGAACGACAAAAGCAGAGGTGTTGATGATAAATAACAGTAAAGCGACAACAATAGGGATACTAATAAGAGTGATAACGATGGGGGCGGCAATTTCAGTAGCAACAAGTCCAACCATAGCACTAGACATCGCAGTAAAACCCCGAGAGGCCCCTGCTAATGAAATGGGGATGGCGCTGGCTACAACTGCGCCGCCGGCGGCAGCAACCAGAGTTAAGTTTTTGAAAATCTTTTTTGTGCCATCCCAAATTTGTTGACCAAACATGGAAACTACAGCTAGAGCGGCCAAGATAGCCTTGGAAATGGGTTCGGGGTCGGCTATGCCGAGAGTAGTTAAAACAGAAGTTATTCCAGCAGCCAGCCCTGTTTTTGCAGCTGTTCCGGCAGCAGCTTTAGCTCCCCCAGCTACAACAGCCTCGGTGGTTTTGAGACCAGCAGAGGTAAGAACATCCTGACCTATTTTTGAAGCAGCGAATTTATCTAGTGCGAGAGAAGAAATTTTGTCTGTAAATTTATCTTTTCCGAGGTTTAAAACATAATTCAAAGCTCCGGATTGCTCTTGGTTGGGATGGAAAGAAGAGGTAATTTGTTGACCGCCATAATATTGAGCAGGATTAACAATAGAGACGTTTCTTAAACCCAAGTACTCAACAAGCTGGTTTGAAAAGAATATTTTTACAGTATTTACCTGGGTTGAATATTGTTGGGGTGTCTCGTTAGGATTATGGGGAGTGAATGAAGCAATGGTATTAACAACGGGAACGATATTGGCAGTGAACTGCTTGGCAAGGCTTGCAGATTGGTCAAGTGGGTAGCCAGCTTTTAAGAATTGGTTAGTAAGTGACAATGTTCCCAAGTTTGTTTCCGTGGGGAAAGAGATTTTTGATAATGAGGAAACAGCTTCTTCTGAAACAGGGATAGATTTTCCCGAAACTTCTGATGCAAGAGTGATGCGTTCTATTAATTGCTGAACTTCAGGGACAGTGGCCTCAGGATTGGCGATTTTAAAAACTGTGAAAGTGCTTGCTAAACCTGGGGTAATTTTGGTGGCCTGGAAGTAAATATTTTCAACAACCGGGTCGGGGATATTAGGAACCAGAACTGCCAGTTCTTCTGGAGGAACAACGGCACTAAGTTTTTCCAGGGTTCCTTGGGGCTCGAGAATAAGACTGGGAGCAATATCTGGAAGAGATTTTTCTAAGACGGGAAATTTTTGGGAAAGTTTTTTGAGAAGATCTAAATGTTTTTGATAAAGTTCTTCTCCCGATTTAGTCTTGGCCTCGACTTCCCTTTGGAGACGTTCTTTGGTGCGATTTTCTTCTAATATTTTTAAATTGGCTTTAATGTTGTCAAGGGCGAGATTGCCAGCTGAATCACCAAGAAGGGACACGCGAGCCTTATCGATGAGCGCGAGAACCCGGTCTAAGGGGTCGGGGTTTTCTTTTATTTTGGCAACGACAGCAGGACCGAATTTTTGAGTAAGTTTGGCTTCATAAGTAGTCCAAAGATCGGATTCGGTTTGGGATAGAAATTGAAAGTCTGTGGGATGTAGACCGACTAAAACAGCTGTTTGCTGAAGAATGGCGGTTTGTTGTTGAACAAGATCGGCCATGTTAAGTAGTGGTTTCCGAAACTAAACGGACTTTGGGGGCAGGGGGTACGGGTTGGGGGTTAGTTGGTTGTTGGTTCATAGCCAGGATTTCGGAGGGTTTGGTGGTAATTAATTTGTGTTCGTCGGGAGATGCGACCACCCTGATGGCGACGTGATTGTTGCCAGCAAAGAAGAGACCTTCGCCCACCTCGCTGCTTAATAATAAATGTTTCTCGCCTTCGGAGAGATAAAAAGTTTGGGCGACTTTGTCGATGGCAGCGGGGGACTGCTTCATGAGAATTTGAATACTGGAGTTGGTGACAATAGCTTTGCCATAGTCAGTGCCTAGAAAATCTTCTACATCTTGGGTAATGGTGGTAAGTCCTAGAAAATACTTTCGGGCGCGCTTGGCAATACCATACAAGAAAGCGGCCGAGTCGGGTTGGCGCATCAAATACCAGGCCTCGTCGACAATCAACAACCTTTTCTTTAAATCCCGTCTCATCTTGGTCCAAATATAGTCCAGAATGATGTAAATGGCGATGGGTTTGAGAGTATCTTCCAAATCCCGGACAGAAAAAACAGTGAAAGGGTTTTTAAGATTGACATTACTAGGCTGGTCGACGATACCCCGGAAACTACCCTTAACAAATTTTTCAATGCGGTCTGCCAATGAACGGGACTGAGGTTCCTCCATCCCAATTAAAGCCTTGTACAAGTCTTCCATGAGCGGAGGAGGCAATTTTTGAGTAGTGGGGTCGGGAGTAATGCCTTTGGCTTTGTAAGTGGCGACTAAGGCCCGGTCGAGAATGGCTTCTTCAGTAGGAGTAAGTGTGCCCATGATAATTTTAAATAACGAATGCAAAGAAAGAATTTTTAAATTGAGTTCGTTTTCTTCGGATTTTTCGGTCAGGGCAGAAAGATCAAATGGATTGATGCGGTTGGGGGAAGAAAAAGAAAAATTAATATATTCACCGCCCACAGCATCAGATAAGGTTTTGTATTCGTTTTCAGGGTCAATGATAATGACTTCGGTGCCAAACATGAGGGAACGGAGAATTTCTAGCTTGACCATATACGAATTGTGTACAAACATCCCGCCTTCTCCTGCCAAAAAAACACCATTGTCTACCTGTAAATCATAGACGTATTTTTCTTGGTGTTTAATGCGTTCAATTTTAACAATTGGATCCCAAAACAAATCGGAGTTAGCCAGTCGTTTTAATTCATTTAACTTGGCCTGCACGTGACGAATTTTTAGTTGCGTAGAGCGGTATTGACGAGCAATATACTTTGCGGCTTTAAAAATTGTGGAATACTGTGAATTGCCAGTTTTTCGGTTGGCTACGGAACCCCACAGAGATTTGTCATAGCCCCGTAGGGACACACCTTGTTCTTTAAAAGAAATATATAAAACTGAAGCAAGTTGGACAGAAGTGAGTTGGTGCCCCGTTACTGTTTGGTATACAATCAGGGCGTTTTGAGCAAGGGGTGGGTGGAGGAAGCGTTTAATGTTGCGCCAAGAGTCACCAAGCTGTTCCCATAGGAGGCGATTTAGCTGTTGGCTTCTTGATCCAATTTTAACAAGTCTGGAAATGGAGGGTAAGTTACGCAAAAGCTGAATATGAACGTCTAAGGATTTTAATTGAGAGATTCTCTCACCACATAGCTTAATAGCTACTTCTAACTGCTCTCGGGAAGGGTTGTATTCACCGTTTTTAATGTCCACAATAATTTGTGGCGCCTTTATTTCTGAGGTGGGATACAAGGATTTGTAGAGGTACTTGAAAATTGGCCCGAGCGTAGGGATGGTGTCAATGTTGGTATTTTTGGCGGGGATGTTTTCGAGAAGTTTCTTGAGCTTGGAATTTTTGGTTTCGGTTAAGAAGCCAATTTCGTTGGCAAACTTCTCAAGCTGAGATTTCCCAGAAATGGTTATCTGATAATAGATATTTCCTTGGTGGTGTTTGGAATTAGTTGCTCTTTTGAATTTAGGTTTGAGTCTGGCAATAATACCAAACCGCAATAAAAGATATGCCAAATCTGAAGCCAGATCTTTAGATTTTGTGGTGGCGCAAACTTGATGACCATCAATGCCACCATCTCCTTCATAGTATGCTCGGAGATATGTTGACACCTGCCTGTTGGGGAGAGAGAAAAAGACCGACGGAACTCCTTTTTCTCCAGATTTTCCACTACCCCCAAGTTGATAACATTTTTTAGCAAATAAATTAATACAATAACCACGAACAGATCTCTGGGGGTAATTATATCTGGGGGTAGTTTTATATCCCAGTTTTTGGGCGCTCTGTTTAATTATGTTTAAAACACGCTGATCGGTGTTATATATCTCGACAACATTTCGGGTAGCGTGACCTTCGGATGTCACTAGGCCAAGTAAAGTTGCTAATTCCTCGGAAAAATCTGACTCCACAACATTTCCTTGTATGTTTCGGGGTATGGGAATTGCTTCTCCTGGGCGAATTGCTTCACTGCGCATAACTCGAATCTTTCCATGACGCATGACGATCAGATTATGGTCGGCAGTAATGGTAATTTGCCGGCCGGACTTAGTGGTGACAGTGTAAAGCTTGCTCCTGGGAGAGAATTTTTTGCGAGCGGCAATAGATACGTTAGACCACCGCCCTTGCAAGTTATCATCGAAGGTCCAAACTTTTAGGCTAGGGTTGATAACCCCCTCTATTCCCTTATCTATCTTTTGGGACCCACGATTTAAAATGAGACCTTCTATTAATGGGCCAATTTGGGAAATTCTTGGTCCCGAACCATCGTCAAAAAGGACCTTATCATGGCCACTCGTTGACTTGCCCGCGCCAGCTTTAGCGAATAGAACCGAGTTGGCGTTCTCTAAACTGAAGCGGTCAAAAATTACCAAACTGCCGTTGTGTTCGTTGAGTCCATACAAGACACCTTCGTTGGAAGACAGCTCCGAAGAAGTAAAGGGAAAAGTGGTGGCCAGGGAAGTGGTATCCATGTTTCTGGTAACCAGAAGATGGTCAATACAGGTGGGGAGAGTAGTTTTGAAGCCATCGGCCTGCTGGAGCGAGGCGGAAATGGGGGTAATAAGCAGGGAGCCGAGAGTGCTACTAACCTGTTTGGTGACTTGATCCAGTTCGGCCACCGATTTGGCGGGAATGGTGATATACAGGCCAAACTGGAAGAAGCGTTCGGAACCTTTGACGAGTTGTTCTTGCAGAGATAGGGCGTCTTCAAGTTTGGCCTGGGTGGAGGGGTCGACCACCCGGCCGCGCTGCAGGTCGGTAGAGATTTCGGCTTCCATTTCGGCAATTTTTCGACGCAGATCATCGAGAGTAGATTTGGATTCGACGGGATACACAAACATAGAGATATTTAAAGAATGGTCGAAATTAATCAGAGGGGAGAGCCAGTTGGCGGCTACAAACCGGGGATAGCCGGTGACAAAAAGAGACCGGAAATACCAGTCGTCAATTTTGAGAGTGTTGAAATCGACCTCGATTTCTTTGGGAGCCAGAGCGTCAACCGTGCGGGCCGCAGGGGGAATTTTGGTACCGATTTGGGAGCGGTTGTAGTTGTCAAAAAACAATTGAGCCAGTTCGGGAGAAGTGAGCTGTCTGCCGCGCAGGCCGATTCGGGAAAGAAGTCTGACCAAATGATCTCTTTTAGGAGAAAGAGAAGTAGCCGATCTTTCTAGAATTTCAGCGGCGGGTTTGGGTAAACCCTTGGATTTACGATTAAGGGTAAAGAGAGAGTGGACATTGGAAGAAACTCCCAGTTCCAGAGACGAAAAAGGAATGGCGATATAAAACTTTTTGTCCAGGACATTGCCTTGGCGGACCACAGTTTTGACGAAATCCCGGTATTTGGCCAATTGATCCTTCAGAAGTGGAGAGGTCATTTCGGTGAGGCGGCGGTCCAAAAGATTGATATATTCGGAAATATCTTTTTGTTTGGAGGAAACCACAATCTGAATGGAAAAATTGAGAGAGTTTAACAGCTGGGCATAGGCATAAATGGTGGCGTCTTGTTCTTTTTCGGACAACAGGCCGAAATTAATGGCCGAGACTTCCAGGACCATGCACACCGAACCGTCTTGAAGCAGGACCAGGTCGTTAACAATATCGGCGATATCTAAATGCTCTTGGGTGGTCGATTTAATAATGGGAATAGATTTAGGCATGGGCGGTGATGGTAATGGGGGAAATAATTTTGTTTTCAACTTGCAGGGAAAGGGGCGGGAAAGTGAAACCCTCTTTTTCGGCAGAGAGAGTATAACCGCCTGCAGCCAGGGGGGTGGCGGTCATGAATTGACCGAGCTTGTTGGTGCGCAGGGCCCGGACAGGCAGACCAGTAGCGTCTGACAATTCTAAAATAACCCCTTCCAGATATAAGCCAGCCGGGTCCAGAACTTGGCCGGCCAGAAGATTAGGCCGTTCGGGAGCGTTAATAGAAGTTGTAACAGTAACTGGAACTGTAACTGGTTGAGAAACTGGGGTGGAAACAACGGGAGTAAATGTGGCAGGAGTGAGGGGAATGTTTTCTACGACAGGTTTGGCCGGCTCGGGTATCGTGGGTTGTGGGCTGGGAATTGAGGGCTGAATTTTGGACGGAAGAGGGCTAAAAAGAGTAGAGGGGTTGGTAAAAATTTGGGAGAAACGGGCGATGAGTTGGCCCTCGATTACGTCGAGGGGGTTATTAGTTTTTGGTTCACGGTTCATGGAAGTTGTTGAGGGTTGAGCGCTGAGAGTTGTGGGCTGAGGGCTTTGGGACCAGAGATATTCCGTGGGGGAGTAGATGGCCCTGATGAAAGCTACAATCCATTGAGAAAACGGCCGGCCGGAGACGGGGACAAAAGCCAACATGACCCCTAAAAGAATTGACAATCCGGCAAAGGGGTATTTGAGAAAAAAAGGCAGGGGGAGGCGGTAGATGATGACTCCTCCAATGACACCGCCGGCTAGCTGAAAAAACTGTTTGAGGGTCATGTCTCCGACTAAACGAAATTCATACGAAGATATGTTTTGAGGTACTGGGTGTTGGTCCATTTGTTGCAAAGCAACAACAAGCGCTCAACGCTCAGCGCGCAGCCCGCAAGTCGTTGCCAAGATTTTTAATCATGGTTGTAAGTAACCGGATAATTTCTTTGTTTAGTTCGATTAAATCAATGGTCGAAATCTTTGTTGACTCCTGAATTGTTTCTAACCAATATTCTGTCTCAAAATTAGATCCACGGGCAATGTTTAAGAATTGTCGGTATTCACGGGGATTACTGCGGCCGTATCCTTCGGCTAAATTAGCTCCGATTGAACTTGCAGATCTAACGATTTGTGTATAAATGGCATCAAAAGCCCGGGATTTGGGAAGTTTGTCTGAAAGGGTAATGATTTGTCTAGTAAGATCTTTGGCTTTCTGGTAAGCAGACAGATTGTGATAGTCGTTATATGTCATGGGCAGTTTGATCTTGTGCGTTGAGCTTTGAGGGCTGTACGCTATGTCTATACTACTGCGTGAACGATTCTGTGCAACACAAATCTTTTTCACAGAAAAATATTGTGGATTGGTATATAATTTGAATAGTATGATTAAGTTTAATTTCGATCAACAAAAACTAGGTGAAGTCTGCCGCAAATACGGCGTGATTGCTGTGTATGTGCATGGGTCACGGGTTAAGGGTTATGCCGCTCCAGATTCAGATACTGATGTCGCGGTGGTGGTGGAGGATAGGGAGAAACAAAAACGCGGAGGTTTCTTAAGCTATGACGTGGCAAATGAAATTGAGAGTGTTTTGAAGGTTCTTAATCCAGATATACGGGTGGTGGATCCTAACTCAAGCCCAATTTTTTTATTCGAGATTATTAAAGGACAGCTGGTGTTTGAGCGGAATTGTGACGACAGAATAGACTTTGAGTCGAGTGTAATGCAAAAATATTACGATACGCAGGCGATGGATGATATTTACAGGCAATATTTATTCGCGGACATCAAGGAAAGGGCCTATGCCAATTAACCAAAGAGTGGTGATAAAAAAAGTCACTAAAATAAGGGAGTTGGTAGAGAGAATGGAAAACATGGATTTTTCCCAGGAGCAGTTTTTTGATGAACACGAGCCGTATCAGGACGCCTTAGTTTTTGAGTTGATTCAGTGTGTAGAATTGGCGACCGATATTGCTACCCACATTATTTCATCCGAAAAACTACCAAGACCAGATACTCATAGGGAAGTTTTTCAGATTTTGGGGAAAAATAAGTATCTGTCCGCAGAAACTGCCGAAGCCATGGCCAAAGCCGTTGGATTTAGGAATATTGCCATTCACGATTATGACGATGAAAAATTTGACATAAAAGAGGTGTACCGAGATTATAAAGACGATATTCGAGATACAAAGAAATTTTGTGCGGAAGTGGTGGAAATTTTAGAGAAGGGAAGGCAATCTTTTTCACACACTCCTAAGAAGAAATTGCTATAATATTTGTAATGCTTCCTGATATGTCTTCAGAGTTTGATCCTAAATTACATGGTAAGAGTGGTCCAAATAGGCCAGACGAAACTGGTGGAGATTTTTTGGAAAGAATGAAACAAGGATTGGGTGAAATAAGAGTGAAAGCGGAAATGCTGGGGCTAGGAGGCGGAGGTGGTAACGATTTAGAAGATACAATAAACGATCTTATAAAGAATGGAAAACTTAAGGAAGCACAAATGCTTTTGTTGGGATCGATAATGATGGGAAAAGGAGGGGCGGGGACTGGTGAGTTGCCAATGAATCCAGAGATGATTGAAGAGACGGGAAGAATGTCTTGGAGAATATCAGAACTTGAAATGACTATTTATAATGAGAGAAACCCCGCCGTTTTAATACAGACAATAAAGGACGCAATGGATGTTTTAGATGGTGTCCCGGATATTACCGAGGTTGGTAATACACAACTGATAATGGAGGCGGTTTTAAATCCTAGGCCATCGAACTTTGGAAAAGACGACTACGGGCTTTTACACGCTGTTCAAGGAAGGCTTGTGAAGGCGGCAAAAGATATTAGAGTTAGGGCCCGAAAATCTGGACTGAAAGTGGAAGCAATAGATATTCAGGACATGGAAGACGAAAAGCGGGTTGAAGCTGCCAAAAGACTGGGAATAGATGATTCTGATGTGGTTTATCCTTCAAATAGGCAAAGAATAGACGAGGAAGTTGTAAGAATTAATCGCCGTGAGGTTAAATATAGAGATCCGTTGATATGGAAATTTATTAAAGGGAGAAAGGCAAAAGTTGAGGAACTTGCTAGGGAATCTGGAAAGTCAGAAGAGGAAATTTATGAAGCAAATCCAAAATTAAGAGACCCAGAGATAGACTTGCTTCAAAATGGATTATTGGCGGAGTTGTCTGCAAGAAGAGATTTTCATGAGGCGTGGGTGCAAAGAACCATGACAACGGGGTCTACTGATATAAAAGACGGAGCTTCAGGATGGTTTGTGAGACCGGAGCACATAGATTTAAAAGGGTATGACTGGTATATGTTGTTTAAAAATGAGGCAGAGACAGAACACATCGATGAGGCAATGAGAGCAATGGTTGATGTTGCTGTCGGCACAGAAAGGAAGTGGGTTGCTTCAAAGACTGAAACTAGACATGTAATTACCCCGGGTGATTATTTAGAGTTGGATATAGGAGACGTATTGTTTGCGAGAAGACAAATTAAAAACCCTGGGTTGAGTAAACTTCATGATTTTAGAGACACAGAACCGGGGATGTCTGGAAAAAGTGAGGGAGAGTTAAAAAAAGAGCTAATTTCTCGAATCGGGAATTTAAAAAGTCATAATCCAAAAGATCCAAAAATTGACGAACACAACAAACTGTTGAATTTGTGTTGGGAAAACCCCTATCCAAACACATTTTCAAATTCGGAAACCTTCGAGGTGTGGTTTGAGTATGTTTTAGACAGGGCAAAAGGTGATGCGTCGGCGGTTTTTAGGGCATGGAGACTTTTTCAATTGTGGGAGATTGTTTCTAGAGATGGTATTTCGGCAATTGATACACCAAAGGGTCCAGCAATTGGAGACCCCCCCATGGCAAGCGATTTGGCAGCATGGCATTACAATATCTTAAAAAAGAGACATAAAGAGAGTGGGGTTTTGCCTCCAGGATCAAGCAAAAAGAGCATAAGAACATCTGGTTCAATGTATCCAGCTGGTCCATATATAACACTAGAATGGTTTGACGCCATAGGGAAACCATTTTTGGACTATTCTATGGTAGATGTTGTTGACGAAAGTCGAGAGGTTTCTTTGTGGGAATTGTGGTACGAAAGGGGACTTTCTTTGGGAGCTCTTCCGTGGATGAAAACTGAAGCCCCGAAGGATTGGGTGGCAGATGAGGTGAGTCCTCATAGCTTCAACGGATGGTTATATCAGAGGTTTAACGCTGAGACGGTGCGGGGATGGGTTATTAGAATGGCTGTCTCAGTAAATGATTTATTGGGACTTGATGATAGCGGAAGAGTAAATTACGAAAAAATGACTAAGGCGTTTGATAAAACTTTTGGAGGAGAAGTGGTAGCAGATGCAAAAATAAGAGAGGAAAATAGAAAGAAGGGAAAAACTGTTTACGAACCTTTTAAAGCAAAGGAGTTTGGGGAATATGTAGTGAGTTTGACAAAAATAACGGCAGCAAAAGAAAGAGCGACAAACCCAAGCGAAAAAGAAAGACTGGAATCTCAGGAGAAAGATATACGAAAAAGGATTTTTGGGGTTGATCCAAGGGCGAAAGTTGTGGTTGGATGGATTACCCAAAGACACCCAGATGGGTCTGATATAACACCGGGAGATATTAATAGGCCATTGCCGTTTGCGTCAAGATTTTCTTCTGGAGGATCTTTTGTTTTTCACGATCTCGAAATGTCAAAAAGAGCGACTGATTCTGTGGACACGTTGTTATTCATTTTAATTGAGTGTGGTTTTGTGTCGAAAGAAACAGCGAAAGAAATAGTGAGATATTGCAAACTAGACAACCCTAAATCCACAGTAAATTATAAGGCAAACAGTAATATATTAGACAGGGTTGATAAAATGTGGAAGAATTAAAAACAAAATTACCCCCTTTTGTTACCTGATATCATTCCTCCAAGCTGTGAAATTCCCTGTACTAGAGCCTCTCCTTCTTGTGTGGCTATCCACCTGCGGTGCGTTGGGTCCCATATTACTATCGGTCCTTGTTTTTGAGACTGAACCTTACTTAAACCACGCATTCCAAGTTCTTGAGCTCCCATTCCGGCCAGTTGTCTTATTGGTGCCATAGCCTCTCCGAACGCAGTTCCGTATTTAAATGCAGGGATTTTAAGTGCATCACGAACCATGTCTGCTACTTTGGGGGTGAGAGATAAGATAAATAGTCCGATGAACCAGAAAGTTATTAGGTTCCAACTAGTGAGGGTACTTCCACCAAAGAAAGGAAGTCCAAAATTCACTCCACCCAACCAACTAAAGGTTTGAAGATTTAATATAGAATTGGCAAAAATACTTCCCGAAAAGAGAGTTTGAATGACTACCATTATTGGTACAACTACAAAAACAGAGGCATTGGCAATAATATTTCTTATCCATGGTCCAAAGCCTTGTTGTCCAGGAACAAGATCGAGCATTATTTGTAAAGGCCCAATACAAATCAAGAGGACTAGCGTGATATAGGTTTTAATAAGCATTAGAAATACTTTAAATAGAGTTAGGAGAATCCAGACGAAAATACCAATGCCAACTAATACGGAAATGATCCCAGCGGGAATTGCTCCAACGCCCCCAGTAAGACCTGTGAGTGTGGTAAATATAACTATTCCTACAACAACCCCTACAAGAAGAGCTAAAAGTATAAACCCAAACTGTAGTGCAAGATATACCCCAAAATTATTTGCTGTTAGAACTGAGATGGTGTTTCCAACAGAGGCTGGTGAGGTGATTATTCCTCCCAAACTAAGCATTCCTACGAACGCAGCTATGATGACATAAACAAGATCAATAACAAGACCGGCTATGGCAAAAGAGAAGGTAACAAGGATAATGGTAATAATTAATTTTGGAATCATTGTTTGGAGAGAAACGACTGTTTGGGGATTGATCTTGACCCTAAACATAATCAAGAAACCGGAGGCGATAAGAAGGATGGTCATGATCAGATATGCCATATTCCTAGAGGCGGTCCAAAGGGCACGTACAGCGCCGCCAGAGTTTAACCCTGAGAAACCATAGCCTTGAGCATAGGCCGGTTCGGTTCCTGTGGTGTAATCAAAAATTTTTGAGGCGGTATATTTAATTTCCTGAATTCCAGAGGCTGGAGGATTTGAATAGAGTGCAGAAATACCACCAATAAACAATCCAGCCGGACCGAGTTTGGCATAATCTGAAAAGGTAGGTTGTTCTCCTATTCGAGACATTTCAGTGACTTTTTTGATTGAGTTAAGAAAATCAAACAATTGAGACGGGTTGGTAATGTTAAATGCCGGATTAAGCATGGCGGCGATACTGTTTACAATCCAGTTGATTTGGGCATAGGTATAACGTTCTCCAAAAATTTCATCGGAGTTTTTGTCACTAAATACTTTTTCTGCAAATTGAGTTGGACTTTGGTTGTACCAAGGTCCAACATTACTGTTTTTTGAAAAAAGATCTTTTATTGTTTGACATGTTGCGGCATCCATAATTTTTACTACATCAACGGCCGCACAATCTAGATCAGTTTGAGCGTGGGCAGGCCCTCCTACGCTAAAGCTTCGGAAGGGTAAAAGTGAGAAGAGAAGGAAGGAAAAAAGGGCGAGCAGGAATTTCATTGATATTACTTTAGCACATGGGAGACTATAGTTTTATGGGGTAACAGGGTGGATTTTGGCGGGGGGCGATGAGCTTGTAGGCCTCTAGGACAGTTTCGAGATAGCGGTTTGAGTTGTCAGTGGGGTTGCACTCTCCGTACCTGAACATAGCCCCCCAGGTTTGCAATTCACAGCTATTGAGACCGGCTGGGCATTTGCTGCGATAGTATCCAGGGAGATTGAGAAAAGCCGACAACTGATCATCGAAATGATCCACCAGTATTTTTCCTTTGTTGTTTATCTTTGTTTCGATAGACTCTTTGTTTACACCGAAATCTTGGTTAGCTTTGCAATAATCAGAATTTGGGTTGCTTCCTCCAAGGGTGACACAAGCCCCGAGATAATTACTGGCACCAGTTTCTTTATACCATTCTGCCAAGACAAAGATCGGATCTAATCCTGCCTGTTTGGCCCTGGAGACAACAAGATCAAATTTATCTAGCCTGGGTTGGCCAGTTTTGTATTTGCGGGTTGCTAAGTCTGTGAACTTGGCCTTGACCCCGGCGAGATCCACGTCGGCGGGATTCGAGTTGCAAGTAGTGGAGCAGACAGAAGAAAGGGTGATAGAAGAGAATCGAGACATGAGGTTTTGTGGACGGAGAAGCCTTTGGAGATTAATGTTTTCTAAAGCTCCGCCCAAGACGTGGTCGAAGAGACTGCCGATTTTGGCGAATAGGACCTGGTGACCTCCGGGATCAGTAGCCGCTGCAGGAATGGCTGAATCACCGTCTTTGATTTGGGAGGTTTGGGGAGCAAAACGGCGGATGAGAGATTGGGGGCTGCCGACTAGGTTCCAAAAAATGGTGTCAATTAAGGGGGTTTGGTTGTTGGTGTTGACACTAACAGTTGACGGACGGGAAAGGGTGGCTGACGGACTAGCGCTAGTGTCCGCGTCGTATATGAATTCTTGGGTGTATTTAAGATGGAGCTGCATTTTAGGACCCAAGAGAGAGTCGCCGGTGGGGAGAGTATATGCGTTGGTGATATTGCACTGACCGGAAGTGGTGGGTACTACTGAAATGGGTCCGGTGGAAGAATAGGGTTGATAGAAATTAGTGACTAGAGATGAGAGGACGTCTAAACTTGTGAGATGGGGGACGTAGACTTTACCTTTGGCGGGAAAAACTGTGACTTTGACTTGACTGACACCCGGCGGCTGAGAGCCGGGAGGAGAAAAAGAGATTTCTCCTACAGTATCTTCATATGAAGAGAAAGGAATGTTTAAAAGGAGTGTCTTCCAGAAACTTTGCAAGCGTTCTGGAACTAAAGCACCTTGGCCTATCAAATAATTGTGATAGTCGGTACCGACAAATTGGGGCAAGGTAACGTCTTCCCGGATTTTTTCCTGAATGCTTTGGGGAAGAAGTTTTTTGATGGGACCGGCAAAATTGACTAAACGGTCCGGGTCGGTG
>Ga0209210_1000584_pt1 | contig 37540 bp, 43 predicted proteins | sample RifGroA1_FD_183991 | JGI IMG/M metagenome (GOLD analysis project Ga0209210, IMG submission 183991) | Contaminated groundwater microbial communities from Rifle, Colorado, USA - Rifle Groundwater A1 (SPAdes) (version 2) | ecosystem: Environmental > Aquatic > Deep subsurface > Groundwater >...
ACCTGCAGCGGGGTAACCTTTCCGGCCTGTATTACCTCTGGCGCTTCATTTACGGTCACCGCCAATGGGGTGAATAATGCCACTCAAGTTAAATTCCCCACTTGGAGCAGTGCCAATGGTCAAGATGACCTGGTCTGGTATACGGACAGCAATGGAGCCCCCTGGAAGAAGAATATTCCCCAATCCAGCCATCCCGGAGGAGACATTAACGTCCACGTCTATATGGACAATGCCGGTTATACCAACGTGTGGTGCGACGGCAGAAACAATATTCCCTTATGCTGTGCCAATACGGCCCCGGCCGGCCTGGCTTTAACCTCTCCAACTAACGGCGTGACGGTAGACCCCCCCGTAATATTAGACTGGTCGCTGACTGGCTGGGGAAACAATTGCGCCGGGCCTGACAAACAATACAAAGTGTATTTGGACACCAATCCATCACCCACTACTCTCTTGGGCGGTCCGATAATAATCACCGACGACAGCACTTCTTTTAGCCGGACTTATTCCTCCGGCACCCCCGGCACCACATACTACTGGAAAGTGGCCGCTACCAATGACGGATGGGCTACCAGTACGGAAACGGCCCCCCGCTCATTCACTCTGACCACCCCCCTTCCTGTCTGGTTCCAGGTGGTGGGCGGGGACGTGGTGGCGGCCGGGGGAAGCATTACCAGTCTCGTCCCCGCCAACCAGAGTTTCCTCACCGGTGTCAAATCCGCGGTCATTTCCAGCGGCTGGGTATCAGTGGGGACCGACACCGCCAACCTGTGGAAAATCGAAAACACCGCCATTTCCCCCACCGTCATGTCCAAGAACAGCTACGCCAAATTCAGAATCCGGGTCACCAACCGCATCGTGCCCCACCCCACTTCTAACCTGAACGGCCTGGACGGATTGTGTTCCATATCAAATCAAGCGGCCGACGGAGCCTGCTACTTCATCACTTCCGGCCCAAGCGAAATTACTCTCCCCGGCCAGACCATCTCCCAGAAAATTGTGCTGCTGGTAGACGGGCCGACCCAGAACCTGAAGATTGCCGGGAACATCGACACCGCCGGCGGGGGACTGCTGGTGGTCCTGGCCAGGAACAATATCACTTTGGCCGGCCCGGTGTCCATATTGCAGGGCATATATTTAGCGGACAAAATATTTGACACCGGGCCAAGTACCGATACCGCCCTGACCGTCACCGGGACCGTGGTCGGCCTGGGCGGGGTCAGCCTCAGCCGGGACGTGCCCAGCGACTCCATTCCGGCGGAAAAGTTTGTCTTCAGCCCGGAATATATTTCCGCCCTGCCCGCCGGCCTGTGGGAACAAAACCGCTACAGCCAGGAACTGGCTCCTTAGAAGTATCCTACTTGGTCAAACTTGTCCCGGAAAACAGAGCCGCTTCGAATATATCCGGTCTATCGTCCTGCTTATCAACCTTTACCTTGCGCACCGACTCTCCCGCCCGTCCCACGGCTGTAATCACATCGCCCTGTTTAGGAAGACTGGTCACAGGTACAACCGTCAATTGATCTGCCGCGATGCCATTTTCCAACAATTTTAGCCTTATAGACTGCTTCGGCGACCCCGCTGTCAAAGGCACATCGCGACAATTTCCGTCCTGGGAATAATAATTTCTCTCCACTCCTACTACTGGAGACCCATAATAAAAGGCCGTCTCCAGACTCCCTACCCCACTCCAACACACTCCAATGCTGCCCGCCGTGTATCCAGCCAAATTTACAGTCACCGATTCGCCGGACGTCAGCCGCTGAACCAGAGCCAACGGAGTATTCACTGTTCCGAAATCTGCTAACGTTACAGTATAAGTAGAAGTTCCCACATTCCCCGCGTCAGGCAAGGCCGAACCGGACAACTTAGCTTCCACTCCCGCCTCCGCCGCCGCCAAGGCCCGGGCCGCTTCTTCTTGGGCTGTAGACACACTCACTTCCGTTATTGATCTGGAAGCAATCGATAACGACACCGTCACAACCACTCCCAAAATCAACAGCACGGCTATCAAAGCTTGTCCTCTTCGCATGTTAACTATATTAAGACACATTACTCCCGGTTTCGCAACCCTATCTGTGTTTGAAATTGAGTCGTGGCCTTTTCCGAAACAAACGCCGTTCCTTTCATCTGGACAGTAAAATTCACATTAACTTGTTTAACCGGAGCGTCGCAACTGATAATACAGCTCGTCATTTCTACCCTATCGCTCGTCAGACTGGCGCTATTAGAAGCTATGTGATACTTTCCTCCTCCGTCATTTACGCAGGCAAAGACAGCCGGATTGCTGGCGTCAGCCCGCGGCTGAAATGTCACCGAGTTCCCTCCGCAAGCTGTAACGCTGGTGGAAAATTTCAGCATCTGAGTCATGATGTTTATGACCCGGCCCCCTTCGTTTTTAACCAAAGCCACCGCCGCCGCTTTCTTAGCTCCCTGCAAAACCCCCACCATTATCACCGTCGTCATCGTCCCCAGCACGGCAAATACCGCTACCGCTATCAAAACTTCGACTAGTGTAAACCCTCTAGTACTGCGTAAATATCGCATCTTGTTTGGCAGAGAAGCTTTTACCGCCTTGGGCCCAAGTAACCGTAACTAATATCGCTATTCTCTGCGGTGACCCGGGTGTCGGAGTAAAACCCGCATGCACTGTGTACCTATTTCCAATAATAACATCGCAAACCGGCCCACATGGATGATTATTCCACCACTCTTCCCATCCTTTAGTATTTCTATCGGCCCTGATCCATTCCATGGCTTGACTGGCATAAGAAGTGGCTTCCGCCTGATAACGGGAAAAGTCTGAATTTTTAATAGACCGCGTAGACAGCTGCACCAGAGCCACCATGACTATCGTCACTATCGCCAATGCCAACACTACTTCCAAAAGCATCTGCCCCCTCTTCATGGTCCCACTTTCACTTCCCCCTGATTAGTAATCGATACCTTCTGCGTAAACCCGCTCACGGACAAAGTGATTATCCGGCTAGAGGTCAAATCCGTCCCCAAAGATAATGGTTTGAATAGTATCGTCCCCGTACCATTAGTCGCTGTCACCCCACCCAAAAAATTAATTTGTCGCACCCCAAAAGGACTGCCGCATTTACCCTGCACGGTATATCTGGTTGTTTCCACTATCACCTGCCAGCCGTCCAAAGATTGGCCGCACGATAGATCCTTTTTCCCCGCCTGGGCAAAATCCCGCGCCTGGCGCATGGCCGTAGCCAAATCTTCCGCCGCTCTGTCTACCGCTTTCTTCCGTCCGGCCGAAAGAGAGATAGCCGCCCCCGATCCGGCCATCAGCGCAACCAAAGCCATGACCACCAGCAATTCTACTATTGTAAATGCCCTTCTCATGGATTGGTCACACAGTACGCAAGAGGGGTAGTTATTTCCCGAGTCGCGCACAAGTTATAAGTCTTGCCTGCTCCCCCTTGAGTATATGCGTAACCCCCGTTAGTCTTCGGATCTGTTGGCACAGTTGTTATATACGTTGGGGACAAACTGCCCGTTCCTACAGGATACGTCCCCAGATCACTTCTATATATTTCCAGCGCCGATCTGATGGCCTCCAGATCAGTCTGCCTCCGTCCATCCCGGCCTTTTTCCAAGTTTCCGGTCACGGAGCGACCCAATGTCATCGCTGCCAAAACCGCAACTACCGCCATTACCACCAGCAACTCCACTAATGTAAAACCCTTTTTAATTACCCGCATACCAATTACATTGTATATCATTTTTAAATTGCTTGTCAGCTTTGTATTCCAAATTAACACATATCTTGTATTTCGTCCGCTCCTTATTAGTGCTGTACACATATTTCCAGCCCCGAGCGAAGTCGAAGGGATCTATCGGCAATTTCTTCAGGTATACCACACCCTCACCGTCTGCGATCGCATCGCGCCCCCATTCACATCCCTCGCTTCTTAGATATCCACAAGCGGCAATCCGCCCCTCCGCCGCCGCCGGCAGTATTTGATGATCTTCCAAATAGACGGTCAGCGCCCGCCCCACTAATTCCACGTCAGCCTTTCTCTGCGCGTCCCGGGTTTTCATCTGCCCAACCCGTAATTGCAAGCCGGAGACGCCCAAAATCAGCACCAGCACCCCCAGCACAAACCCTATCTCTCCCTTTCTCCAAGCCAGGACAGAAAAAGTATCCACCCTTCGATTATACCTCACCCCTTCCGTTCCCCTCTCCTGTAACAGGAGAGGGGCCAGGGGAGAGGTATAAAAACATTGAGGTGTCTCAAAAAATCATAGTCATTATCTTCTCACCCCACACATATCCCACCCAAGCTCCGAATATTAAAAACGGCCCGAAGGCAATTTTTGATTTCATCCCACTTATTCCCCTGATCACCCTTATCCCCCCGATCACCCCACCAGCCACAAACGCCACCCACAACCCGACCGCAATTCCCGGCCATCCCAACCACCATCCCGCCACCGCCGCAATGCCAATATCTCCCTCTCCCATGCCTCTTTTTCTGGTTAACATCCACATCCCCCCGATCACCCCGACCGCCACCGCCGCTCCCCACACACTCCCCATCCCTATCCCACTACTCACTACCACCAACCCACCCCAAACCAACACCAACCAATCAGAAACCAGCTGCGTCTCCCAGTCCATGACCGCGATGATTAACGTTATCCATAAGATACCTAAGTAACTTAAGTTACCTAAGTTACTTAAGTAAACAAAACTCCCGGCCATCACTAACTCCACCAGTAAGTTTCTCACAGCAATCGAGCGATGGCAGTAGCGACATTTTCCCTGAAGCACTACATACGAAAACACCGGAATCAAATCCCACACCCCCAACACATGATCACATTTATCGCAATGCGACCGGCCAGCAAACCACAACTCCCGCCGGGGAAGGCGGTCAATAATCGCATTGGCCGCGCTCCCCGCCACCGCCCCCAATCCCAAACCCACAAGCAAATCCATTTGTTAGAAACTTGCCGCGGCGGTGCAAGTGCCGGCGCCGCTCACACATATCACATTGCCTACGGTAGTGTCCCAAAACCAAGTACATCCTTTCCAAGTTGAGCAGTACTTAATCGCCTGAATATCTGCCGTAATTCTCGGAACAGTCGTACTGTAGGTAATTGCTAAGTAAGCCGGAGGAGTTCCTTTGTATTCCGTTTGTAGCTGCGTTAAATTAGCCGGATATTCACCCGTAGTGCTGCCAGCGGCAAATGCTCGCATCGCCCCGGCTATGGCAGCTACAGCGTCTTTTGCTCTCACGTCCTGAGCCTGCCTAATTTTTTGTACCGGGTCTATCCCCAAAATTAAACCGGCTGCCAAAACCGCAATCACCGCCATAACCACCAACAATTCTACTAATGTAAAACCCTTTTTTATCACTTATCTGTCACCCCCCATCATAATCATATCTTATTAGTAATTCCATAAATCGGCATAATAATCGCATACATCAAAAACCCTACCCCCAGGGCCATAATTATGAGTATGATGGGTTCCAGGGCTGTTGTCAAGTTTTTGACTTTCTGTTCGCTCTCGCCTTCAAAAAAGGCAGACAGCTTGGCCAGTACATCGTCCAGTTTGCCCGTCTCTTCTCCCACGGCCACCATTTGCCCCACGATCGGCGGAAAGCTGGGCGACTCCCCAAAGCTCACCGCCAGAGAAAAGCCTTTCTCTACCCGCTTGGCAATCAATTTCATTTCTGCCTCCACCACCACGCTCCCCACCGCCTCGGCTACAATATTAATCGCCTCCACGATAGCTACTCCCGATCCAACTAAGAGAGCCAAAGTCCTGGTTAATTCTGTCAGCATCGTCTCCCGGGCCAGCGCTCCCGTCACCGGAAATTTATACACCAGAGAATCCCACCATCTCCGCCCTGCCGGCCTCCTCATATATCTCCCGATCACCCCGACCCCCCCGACCACCCCAATCATTATCAGCCACCAGTAATTCATAAACGCGTCAGACATCCCTACCACTATCCGGGTCGCCAGCGGCAATTGAGCGTCAAACTGTTTATACACTTCAGTCAGTTTGGGAACCACTACTACCATCATCAAAATTATCACCGCCGCCATCCCCACCAGAATTATGATGGGGTAAATCATGGCCGAAATCACTTTGCCGTGGAACGCCCGCCCTTTTTCCAAAGTATCCGCCAGCCTGATCAAAATTGTTTCGACTACCCCCGCCGCTTCTCCGGCGCGCACCAGCGCCACGTACACTTTGGAAAACAAAGCCGGGTGCTTACTCATGGCCTCACTCAAAGACACCCCGGACTGCACATCCGCCATGATTTGCCCTACGGCCCCGCTCATGCGGGGTCCGGATTGCAACTGCAGCAAATTCAACGCGTCCGTAATCGGCAATCCGGCATTGATCATCGTCGCCAGCTGCCGGGTAAAATTAGTCACTTCAGATGGATTAACCCGTCCCCATTCCGGCCAATTCAGCCCCTTTGGTTCTTTAGAAACGGAGATCACTGTCAATTTTTTCTCCCGCGCCATTCCCGCCGCGTTCTTGGCATCCGGCGCGTCCACTACCCCCTTGACCTCTAGTCCGCGGGCATCCCGGGCTTTATATCTAAATTTCATGTTTCCCTTTCCAGCCCGTAGGCTTGCGCCGTTTCTAAACTGATCGCGCCGCTCTTTACCAATCCTGCCAGACTGGACTCCAGCGTCACCATGCCCACCTCCGCCGAAGTCGTGATAATGTTGTCCAAAGTATGCGTCCGCCCCTCACGGATAGCCGTCCTAACTGCTCCCGTGCCCAACATAATCTCATAGGCCAAAGTTCTCCCCCCCGCAATCTTTGGCACCAGTCTTTGCGACAGCACCGCTTCTAAATTCGCGGACAGCTGCAGCTTGGCCTGGGCCTGTTGGGACTCGGGAAATACATCCACAATCCGGTCTACTGTTTGAGCCGCCGAATTGGTGTGCAGAGTGGCAAATACCAAATGCCCCGTTTCGGCGATGGTCAGAGCGGCCGCGATAGTTTCAAAATCCCGCATTTCTCCAATCAGGACCACGTCCGGGTCTTCCCGCAGTGCCGACCGCAGGGCTATTTCCCAGGAATGCGTATCCTGCCTGATTTCCCGCTGCGATACCACCGCCCGGTTCGAACTATATACGTATTCTATCGGATCTTCCACGGTCACGATATGCACCGGCCGGGTGCGGTTGATCTCTTCCAAAATTGCCGCCAAAGTCGTCGATTTACCGTGCCCGGTTGGTCCGGTCACCAAAATAAATCCCTGTTTGAGGACGGCAAACTGATGGCAAATTTTCGGCAAGCCTAGTTCGTCAATCCCCGGAATCACCGCCGGCACCAGCCGGAAAGCCGCCGCCATCGATCCTTTTTGCTGATAGGCGTTGACCCGGAACCTGGCTTTTTCGGCCAGCGTAAAAGAAAAATCCAATTCCCGGTTTACCGTCAACACCTCTTTTTGCTCAGCCGTTAGCACCCCATTAATAAGTTGCCCCGCAGACAGCGGGGTCACCGCTTCTTCTGCCGCCACCGGCACCAGCACCCCGTCCAGCCGTATCGTCGGCGGCGCCCCCGCCACCACATGCAAATCCGACGCTTTGTTATCAATTACATACTGTAATAGTTCTTGTATAGTTTTCATCATTCTTGGGCGACGCGCAAAATTTCATCAACCGTCGTTATGCCTTCGACGACTTTCAGGTAACCGTCCTGCTTCATAGTAATCATACCCTCTTCCACCGCCTGTTTCTCAATTTCCGAAGCGGGAGCGTGTTCCAAAATCAGCCGGCCGATTTTTTCCGATACTGGCAGCACCTCAAAAATTCCTGTTCTGCCGCGATACCCCGCGTGCCCGCACTCATCACACCCCTCACCTTTATATAATTGCGCTACTTTACCCTGAGCGGAGTCGAAGGGCCACAACTTACCCAGAATATTTTTAATATCCTGCAACACTTCGGGTGCCGGCGTATAGGGTTTTTTACAGTGCGGGCAAATCTTCCTAGCCACCCGCTGACCTACCACCGCCGTGATAGTCGACGCCAGCAAATACGGCTCGGCGCGCATATCCAAAAGCCGCGGTAAGGCCCCCGAGGCGTTATTAGTATGCAGGGTGGAAAATACCAAATGTCCGGTCAAAGCCGCCTGAATCGCCAAATCGGAAGTCTCCTGGTCCCGAACTTCTCCTACCATAATGACGTTGGGGTCCTGGCGCAAAAAGGACCGCAGCCCCGACGCAAAAGTCAGCCCCGCCAGAGGATTAATCTGCACCTGGTTTACCCCGGCAATCTGATACTCTACCGGGTCTTCGATAGTCACCACATTCACCTTCACGGTGTTAATCCGCGACAGCACTGAATACAAGGTGGTGGTTTTTCCCGAGCCCGTCGGTCCGGTCACCAGAATAATCCCGTGCGGACGCAGAATGGCTTCTTCCAGATTTTTCAGCGCCCGCCCGCGTAAACCTAGTTCCGGCAAGGTTGGCACCCCGCCCGATTTTTTTAAGAGCCGCATGACTACTTTTTCTCCAAAGGCGGTCGGCAATGTAGACACCCGTAAATCCACCTCTTCGGTTTCCGTGCGGAAGTTAAACCTGCCATCCTGGGGAATTCTTTTTTCATCAATCTTCATATCCGCCAAAATTTTGATCCGGGAAATCAGCGCCTCATGGATACTCCGCGGCAACACCAGTTTTTCGTACAATATGCCGTCAATCCGGTATCTCACTCTCGTCCGGCTTTCCATGGGCTCAATGTGTACATCAGAAGACCTGGACTTCATGGCAAATTCCAAAATCGTAGTCACAATCTTGACAATTGGGGCCTCCTTGATTAACTCTCCCATCCGCCGGACATCCACCGTCTTTACTTCCGCCACCTCTCCTCCGGCTTCTTTCAGGGCCGCCGTCACTTCGCCGGACAAGCTTTGCTCATAGCGGCCGTCTATGGCTTTAGTTACTTCTTCAGGCAGAGCCGCGTAAGGTTTAATCCGCAGTTTCGATTTTTTTTCCAGAAATTCAATCGCCGCCAGGTCTACTGGATTAGCCATGGCCACCCACAATTCCTGACTCTCCGGTTTGTAATCAAAGGGCATGACCGTAAATCTCTGCGCTACCGGCTGATCAATATAAGACAGGGCAATAGGGGAAATCGCCTGTTCCGATAATTTGATAAACGGCACGTTGTAAAAAGCCGCCCGGGCTATAGTCACTTCTTCGGCTGTCGTTTTATTTTGCTCCACCAACCACTCCGTAGCCTTTTTACCGGTAGCCACAAAGGCCATTTGGGCGCTCTGACCATCCTCCGGCGTGACCTTCTTACTCTTGACCAATACATCCACGACACCAACGTCGTCCTGATTTTGGGCAGGCATACTATAATAGTATTACATGCATGCCTTCTTAACAACTGTTAACCCCGAGCTGGTCGAGGGGCTGGACACCCTTCACATCATTCCCGAAACCAGTATTGGTATAGACGAAGTCCGTCAAATCCAGTTTTTTCTTTCCCGAAAACCCATATCTTCAGATCACCACACCGTAATTATCCACCAAGCCCATTTGTTAACTTTACCCGCCCAGCACGCCCTCTTAAAAACCCTCGAAGAACCACCCGGCAACTCCTTAATCTACTTAGTCACTTCGACTCCTGATTCTCTCCTGCCCACTATTCTCTCCCGGGTGCAAATCATTACCACCCCTTATATGTCCCATAAGTCCAATACGACCTATATGACCTATACGTCGGATCTTCTAAAAAAGCTCCAGGAACAGGAATTCACCCGTGAGTCAGCCCTAAAACTCCTCGACGACCTGGAATATTTAATCCATGACATGGTTAATAACTCCCCCTTGCGTCCCCCTCTTAATTTAAGAGGGGGATCAGAGGGGGCGTTATATAAGACAATCGCTGATACCCGCAGATATCTTAAGGCCAACTGCAACCTCAAACTCTGCCTGGCTCACCTTGCGCTCGGCCTCCAGAATTGCTAATATAGCTTCATAATGGCCAAATACGACGCATCTTCAATTCAAGTTCTGGAAGGACTGGAGCCGGTCAGAAAACGCCCCGGCATGTACATCGGCTCCACCGATCAAAAAGGGCTGCATCACCTGATCACCGAAATTATCGATAATTCCATCGACGAGGCTTTGGCCGGTTTCGCCCATCGCATCTGGGTTACACTGCATAAAGATAGTTCCGCATCCGTCACCGACGACGGCCGGGGAATTCCCGTAGATAAGCACAAATCCGGAGTCTCCGCGTTAGAGTTAACCATGACCAAGCTCCACGCCGGCGGCAAATTCTCCGAATCCGCCTACAAAGTCTCCGGTGGTTTGCACGGCGTCGGGGCTTCCGTCGTCAACGCTCTGTCCGATTGGATGCGGGTCGAGGTCCGCCGTGACGGCAAAACCTATTTTCAGGAGTACCGGAAAGGTATATCCAAAGCCAAGGTTCAGACTACCCCGCACCCCCAGAGCACCCTGAATTCCCCATCCGGAACTTTCACCGTTTTCAAGCCGGACCCCACTATGTTTACCTCTGTAGATTGGGACTACACCGCCATTGAATCCTCCATCCGCAACCGGGCGTATCTCATAGCCGGCCTGCGCTTCTGGCTCACCGATGAAAGGACCGGCATCTCCAAGCAGTTTTATTTCGAAGGCGGCATCAAATCTTTAGTCGCCCATACCAACCGCGACAAAAAAATTTTAACCGCCCCCATTTATATCAAAAAGACCACCGATCACACCGAAGTCGAAGTAGCCCTGCAGTACAACGACGGTTTCAATGAAGTCATAGAATCCTTCGTCAACGTGATTAATACCGTTGACGGCGGCACCCATGTCACCGGTTTCCGCATGGCTCTGACCCGCAGTGTAAACGACTACGCCAAGAAAATCGGGGCTCTCAAAGACGGAGAAAATGGACTCACCGGCGAGGACATGCGCGAAGGCCTAACCGCCGTGATCTATGCCAAAATCCCCACCCAAACCATCCAGTTTGAGTCTCAAACCAAAGCCAAGCTCAACAACCCCGAAGTCCAAGGCTACGTCAACACGGTCGTCAAAGAGGGTCTGGATACTTATTTCGAAGAAAATCCCGCCGACGCCAGAAGAATTGTAGAAAAAGTTATGCTGGCTGCCAGAGCGCGGTTAGCCGCCCGGGCGGCTAAAGACGCCGTCCTGCGCAAAGGCGCTTTAGAAGGTATGACCCTGCCCGGCAAGCTGGCCGACTGCCAGGAACGCGACGCCAGTTTGTGCGAACTATATATAGTAGAGGGAGATAGTGCTGGCGGAAGTGCGAAAATGGGCCGTGATAGGCGCTTTCAAGCTATATTACCTCTGCGGGGAAAAGTCTTAAACACCGAACGGGCCCAGTTAGATAAGATTATCGCTTTTGCAGAACTCAAAGCTTTAACTATCGCGCTAGGAATGGGAATAGGGGAGACAGTCAATCCGGAAAAGCTCCGCTATCACCGCGTCATTATCATGACCGACGCCGACGTAGACGGCTCGCACATCGCCTGCCTGCTGATGACTTTTTTCTACCGCCATCTGCCTTACATTATTCAAAATGGCCATTTATTTTTAGCTATGCCGCCTTTATACAAGATTACTTTTGGTAAAGACGAATCTTACGTGTATACGGACGCGGAAAAGGATGACCTAATGGCCAAACACGCCGATCAAAAATTCAATATCCAGCGTTACAAGGGTCTGGGAGAAATGAATCCCGTGCAACTCTGGGACACTACCATGAACCCAGTCAACCGCATCCTGAAAAAAGTCGAAGTGGCCGATGCCGCCGCCGCCGATCACGTTTTCAGTACCCTCATGGGTGACGAAGTCCCCCCCCGCAAGAAATTTATTACTACTCATGCCAAAACCGCCACTCTAGATATCTAATATGGCAAATAAAATTGAAATAATTGTTGCTTCAACCAATCCCATCAAGATGGAGGCTACAAAAGTCGGTTTTGAAAAGATGTTTCCCTCCTCACAGTTTGAGGTAAAAGGTATTAGTATTAAATCGGGAGTACGTGGCCAACCGCTGACCAGCGCAGAAACTCGAAATGGAGCCAGGAATAGAGCCACTAATGCTAGAAAAGCCAATCCTCAAGCCGATTATTGGGTTGGTCTTGAGGGTGGAGTAGAAGAAGACGATCAAATGTTTAATCAAAATCATCATCTTCATCTTCTTAGATCAGTAGTTTGGTGTGCAATTCTCAAATCAGGCGAGAATGTTTTTGGAGAAGGTCAACCGGGATCTTATGCTCTTCCGGGAGAGATTTGTAGACTGATACTAGAAAAAGGCATGGAGTTGGGAGAAGCAGACGGGTCGGTAGGCATTCTCACACATGGAGTCTTAAATCGGGATCAATACTATTCCATAGCCGTCGAATTAGCCCTCATCAGATACATCAATCCAGACTTATATTCCACCTTCTTGTAATTTACATCACGAGTAACGATCGTTACCGACGGTGTAAATTATTAGGCTGTTTGAGTTTGCAGTTGCAAACTCGAGTTGTTTTGCTATAAAATTAGCCCCAGTTGCTTGAAATTCGGCAACTTTTTCTTATCATGAATATTCAATTAATTGCCCTCACCGCCGCTCCCATTACCGCCATTTGCGCCTTAGCTTACGGGGCTTATCTCTCCCGCAAAGTTCTGGCCGCCCCTATTGGCAGTGCCAAAATCGCTGAAATTGGCGCCGCCATTGAATCCGGCGCCATGGCCTATCTCACCAGCCAATTCAAAATCATCTCTGTCTTTGTGATCCTCTTGACCGGCGTCATTTATTACTTCTTAAATCCCGGTATCGCCGCCACTTTTCTGTTGGGAGCCGTTTTTTCCGGTCTAATCGGTTACCTCGGCATGTTGATCGCCGTCCGCGCCAATACCCGCACTGCTAATGCCGCCCAGTCGGGACTGAATGCCGCTTTGCAAATCGCTTTCGGCGCCGGCACGGTCAACGGCATGCTGGTGGTCGGTCTGGGACTTTTGGGAGTGTCGCTTATTTATATGATTAGCTACTTCTTAAAAATCCAGGCTACTGACGTCTTGATCGGCTATGGTTTTGGAGCCGCTCTTTTGGCTTTGTTTATGCGGGTGGGTGGTGGCATTTTTACCAAAGCCGCCGATGTGGGCGCCGATCTGGTTGGTAAAGTAGAGAAGGGGATTCCCGAAGACGACCCCCGGAATCCGGCCGTTATCGCCGATAATGTGGGCGACAACGTGGGCGACTGCGCCGGCATGGCCGCCGATGTTTTTGAATCTTACGCCGTCACTATTGTAGCCGCCATGGTTTTGGGCGGAGCTATGTTTGGTCTCAAAGGCGTGGTCTTTCCCTTACTGGCCCGCTCCGGTGCCATTTGGACTTCAATTTTGGGCACTTTCTTTGTCAAAGCCAAGCATGATTCCGAAGATCCCATGAAACCCCTAATGCGCGGCTTTATTGTCTCCGCCGTCTCCGCCGCCATTATCTTTATGCTTCTATCGGTCTACCTGCTGGGAGAACCCAAAGCCGGTTTAGCCGCCGTTTCCGGATTAATAGCCATGATGGCCCTCCTGTACATCACCAAACATTACACCGGTCCGGGTGAAAAGCCGGTGGTGGCTATCGCCAAGGCTTCCCAAACCGGCGCCGGCACCAATCTGATCGCGGGACTGGCCTTCGGTATGGAGTCTACTCTGGCCTCCGCCATCGTAGTTGTCCTGGCCATTCTAGCCGGTTATGCCTTGATGGGCTTTTATGGCATCGGCCTGGCCGGTATGGGTATGCTGGCCACCACCGGCATCATTATGTCTTTGGACACTTTCGGCCCCATTTCCGACAATGCCCAAGGTATAGTCGAAATGGCCGGCCTGAATGCCAAAGCCAACAAAGTCACCTCCAGTCTAGACGCAGTCGGCAATACTACCAAAGCTTTAACCAAAGGTTTTGCTATCGGCAGTGCCGCCGTAGCCGCCTCTGCCCTGTTTGCTACCTTTTTTGAAGCCACCCATTTAACTTCCATTAACATTGCTTTCCCCACTGTTTTTGCCGGAGCTATTTTGGGAGCCGCCATTCCCTTTATCTTTTCCAGCCGTTTAATTTCTTCCGTCGGCCGGGCCGCTTACGAAATGATTGAGGAAGTCCGCCGCCAATGGAAAACTATCAAAGGCATCATGGAAGGCACTGCCAAACCCGATTATGCCCGTTGTGTGGCTATTTCCACCCGCGCCGCCCAAAAAGAATTGCTCGTTCCCGCCGCCATTACTGTTCTATCTCCAATTGTGATTGGCCTGTCTCTAGGCGCCCAAGCTCTCGGCGGATTCTTAGCCGGCACCATCATTTCCGGCCTGCTGTTAGCTTTCTTTATGGCCAATACTGGCGGAGCCTGGGACAACGCTAAAAAATATATTGAAGACGGCCATTTAGGAGGGAAGGGGAGTGACGCTCACAAAGCCGCCGTGGTCGGAGACACCGTGGGCGACCCCCTCAAAGACACCGCCGGCCCGGCCATCAACCCCATGATCAAAATTATCAACATCGTGGCCCTCCTTTTAGCCCCGTTTTTAGTCTAAAATAATATGGCAGAAACACTTCCAACACCAATCAAGGATTGTCCCAAGGATGTGAAAGTTACTCTCAATCCTAATTCTCTCGCTATGAAATATATACAAAAACGGCTGCCTTTCTTTACCAACGTTAACGTTATCACCAGTGGAAGAATTTTCTGTCCGGCTATTAATAAAGGGGTTGAAATCCTAGTCGCCGCAAAACCCGTGAAAGATGTCCATCTCTTTTGCCGTGAACTTATGGAAGAAAAATGTCCATTTGCAAATTACGAATCTCCTGAGGCCTGAAGTTTCTCCTTAGTTCTACCCCATTCTTGTTATTTACAATACTAGGTAGTATTGTAGTTATAATGGCAAAATTTTCTCGGGGTTCAAAACTTTCTCCAAACAAAAGACAAGAGCTAGTTCTAGCTTTTTGCCAGGCTATTCAATCATTAAAAAACGAGGAGGAGGTAGCTAAATTTCTTACCGATCTTCTCTCTCCACAAGAGGTCGAGATGTTGGCAAAACGTTTACAAATTGCCGAACAGTTACTCGCTAACAAAAAATACGAAGATATTAGAGCAAGTATAAAAGTTAGCTATGGAACAATTGCCCGGGTGGCCACCTGGCTGGGCATGTCCGGAGAAGGTTTCAAAATTGTCATCTCCCGTAAAAAATCCCAAAAAAAAGAAGTCTCCCTTGAGGAAAAATACGATCCTTACAGTAGTTACAATTTCAAACGCCGTTACTCCCAATATTACTGGCCCCAACTTTTGCTCGAAAAAATCCTTCAAGCCAGCGATGCCAAGCACAAACAAAAGATAACTACCATACTACAGAGTATGGTAGTTAAGAGGGAGACATTTACGCCGGAGTTTAATAAGCAGGTTTTTGCTTCATTTGCCCCTGGTAAAACAGCCAAGAAATAGCTACAATTAGAGAGTAATTATGAACCAGAACATCGGCAAAATTCAGCCCGTGGAAATTACCACGGAAATGCAGAAAAACTTTCTGGATTATGCCATGTCCGTCATCGTCGCTCGGGCTCTGCCCAACGTCCGTGACGGACTAAAACCAGTTCACAGACGTATTTTGTACGCCATGTGGGACATGGGACTCAAAGCGTCTTCCAAACATACCAAGAGCGCCAAGATCGTCGGAGAAGTTTTAGGTAAATATCATCCCCACGGCGACATGCCGGTTTACGACGCCATGGTCCGTCTGGCCCAGGAATTCTCCATGCGCTACCCTCTGGTTGATGGCCAGGGAAACTTCGGTTCCGTCGACGGCGATTCTCCGGCTGCCATGAGATACACGGAGGCTAAGCTGTCAAAAATTTCCGAAGAGCTGATGCACGACATCGAAAAAGAAACCGTCTCCATGACCGACAACTTCGACGCTACCCTCAAAGAGCCCGATTTTCTCCCCGCCAAACTTCCCAACCTTCTCCTCATGGGCTCCGACGGAATAGCCGTCGGTATGGCCACCAAAATCCCGCCCCACAATCTGTCCGAAATAGTCGACGCCATCTCATATTTAATAGATCACCCCAACGCCGAAGTAGGGGATTTAATGCAATTTGTCAAAGGGCCGGATTTCCCTACCTACGGATCCATTTACGACGTTAAAGCCATTGCCGAAATGTACACCACCGGCCGCGGCAAAATTATCGTCCGGGGAAAGGCGGAAATTGAAGAGGGCAAGAGCGGCAAGTCCCAAATCGTCATCACCGAAATTCCATATCAAGTCAACAAAGCGGAAATGGTGGCCAGAATTGCAGATTTGGTGCACCAAAAGAAAATCGACGGCATTTCCGATCTGCGGGATGAATCAGACCGCACCGGCATGCGCGTAGTTATCGAACTCAAACGCGACGCCAAGCCCAAAAGCCTTCTTAATAATCTCTACAAACACACCGCTTTACAAACCTCATTCCCCGCCAACTTTGTGGCCCTGGTCGACGGCACCCCCCAAACTCTGTCGCTTAAGCAAATATTAGCTGAATATATTAGACACCGCCAAACGGTCATCATCCGCCGCACTCAGTACGACCTCAAAGTTGCCACAGCCCGGGCTCATATTTTAGAAGGCCTGACCATCGCCCTCGATCACTTAGACGCCGTCATCAAAACTATTAGAGAGTCCAAAGATTCTGATGAAGCTAAGAAGAATTTGATGGACCGCTTCCAGCTCTCCGAACTTCAGGCCATAGCCATCTTAGATATGCAACTGCGCCGCCTGGCGGCCCTGGAGCGCAAAAAGATCGAGGACGAATACCAGGCCGTCAAGGAACTTATCTCTTTCTTGGAAGATCTATTAGCCCATCCCGCCAAAATTCTCTCCGTCATCAAAAAGGAACTGTCCGAGTTGGAAGAAAAATTCGGGGATGCCCGCCGCACCCGGGTTTACAAACAGGGGATCGGGCAGTTCTCCGAAGAAGACCTCATCCCTTCCGAAGACACCGTAGTTACTATTACCGCCACCGGCTACATCAAGCGCCAGTTACCTTCGGCTTTCCGGGCCCAGCACCGGGGCGGCAAGGGCGTCACCGGCATGACTACCAAAGAAGAAGACGAAATAGCCCAAATTTTGACGGCCAATACTCATGACAACATTTATTTCTTTACCAATAAAGGCCGGGTTTTCCGCATCAAAGCCTACGACCTGCCGGAAGGCTCCCGCCAGTCCAAGGGTCAGGCTGTAGTTAATCTTATTAACATCGAACAGGACGAAAGATTGGAAACCGTCCTTCCTTTAGGCAAAGGAAATGGTGTTAAATTTCTACTTATGGTCACCAGTTTAGGAACTATCAAAAAAACCAAAATTTCCGAATTTGAATCTATCCGCCAGTCCGGCAAAATCGCTATTAAATTAGACAAAGGAGATGCCCTCAAATGGGTTAAACCCACCACCGGCTCTGACCATGTGCTTTTAGTTTCCCATGAAGGCAAATCAATTAGATTTAAAGAAGAAGACGTCCGGGCCACCGCCCGGGATACGACGGGGGTCAGAGGTATCGACCTCAAATCCGGTGATTTTGTCGTCGGCATGGAAGTTTTTCCTTCTGCCAAATCCGCCCCCACCGACCGCCGCCGCAAAACTTTTGAGGACGTGCTTATCGTCATGGAACATGGGCTGGGTAAAAGGACCGGAGTCAAGCAGTGGCCTTTGCAAAAACGCGGCGGCCAAGGCGTCAAAGCCGCCGAAATCACATCCAAGACCGGCAAAATTGTGGCCTGTATTTCCGTCGACGAAACCATTGAGCAAATTATTTTGACTGCCAAATCAGCCCAGGTTATCAAACTGCCTCTGCGAAACATCCCCCGCTTGGGCCGGGCCACTCAAGGAGTGATTCTGATGCGCTTTGCCAAAAAAGGCGACTCCGTCGCCGCCGTAACTTGTATTGAAAAAGAAAATGAGTGAGAAATTTGTATCCTTACCACTTTTACCAGGAGGAGTACCCGAAAGATTGAAGCCAATAAATTATCAAGTTCGAATTTTAGATATAGACACCCATTTGGAAGAATTGACTAAAATTAGGACTGGAATACTTAAAACATATTACCTCTGCTCCATACCACACGACTTAAATCCAAGGACTGGAAAAATGATCGATCCACTTTCTCCAACATCAGCTACAGAATATCCCTGGGCTGTTTCAAAAGGATGGCTGTTTGGAACAGATGATCCTAAAAAAATTAACTCCTACATCGACCAAAGCTTGTCTCCGGATACAGACCAAGACTGTTATTACAAAATGGTGGTTGTTCAAGATGATAAGGGTGAAGTAGTGGGTTGGAGCAGATTAAAAATAGTGAGAAGAAATTCTGATTTCAAATCGGGAAAAGTCTGGCAAACTCCACCAGGTCAAGCAAGCCGTTCTGTGGAAACTCCAAAAGGGCGAAAAAAACTGTTTCTATTACGGCATAAAAACAACGAGGCTTTCATTACCATATACGGACCGCACGGGGAAAAAATTGTCAGAGATATCAGAATCACAGATGGTCCAAAAACTCACAAACCATCTGGATATTTATGGTTTTCTAAACAAGACCAGGATTCATACAAGGGATCATTTATAGAAGTTGACGAGATTGCGGTTGACCCAGCCTTCAGAAGTATCAAAAATCAATCTGGTCAAACCCCGGCTGAATTGTTACTTGCTAATACCGAAGCAATCGCCAAAGAAGAAAATTTAAAAAATATCTTTGCTTGGGTATGTACTGGTCCGTATTTTCCCAACTTTGCCTCGTGGAGTTTTTTTCAAAAAAGAAATTTTTCTGAAGTTGCTTTAGTAGAAAGCTTATCTGAAAAAGACGTTACAGTTGCAGTGGCCTTAAGAAAATCGCTTTGAAATCTCTTTGTATGTTCCGCTCAGTTTGACAAAACTGTGGTATCATAAATATATGAATTCGTGGTGGGAGTAATGTTCCACCTCTTAGGTGGAACATTGTCGTACGAGACTAGATAAAACCCAGGTTTGAGAGTAAAATAGCCCTACTATGGGCAGAAGCAAAGCTAAAACCTACCTCCAGCCAGACAGCAACACCTGCGGGCCTGCATCCTTAAAAACCGCCTTGGAAATTCTCGGTATCAAAAAGCCTTTGAGGGAGCTTGTTAAATTGTGCCGCACCACCCGCAATGGTACTTCCCCGGCCAAGCTGATCAGAGCCGCCAATAGTCTGAGGATTTCAGTCCTGGCCGTGGAGTGGACTACTCTCACCCATCTGCAAAACGCCCTCAAATCCAGTCCATCAAAGCCTAGAGCCGTTATCGTAGATTATCTCTACGACCTAAAAGCGGATTTTAGTCCACACGAAGAATCAGGTCACTATACTGCCGTAGCCAAGTACTCCGCCAGCAATCGCCGACTTACTGTTTTTGACTCTGCGTCGGGCGCCAAAAAATCATACGACTGGAAGGATTTCTTAGATAGATGGTACGACTTCGAATATAAAAGGCGGAAAACAAAAATTGGCCGCATTAAGACTTTTAAATTAGTCAAAAGCTGGAACAACCGCCTAATGCTAGTTCTGGCCCGTGATCCAAAATACTTACCAAATTTCAAAATCTCGACTGCAAAGCTGTTTTTACCGTCTTAGCCCCAAACCAGTTTCTGGTAAATTCTGCCGCTTTCTTGGCATCAAACCATTTACAAGAAAATATATTAATATAGCAAGATTTTTTATACTCCGAAAAATGCCTGGACACGCAACTGGTTTCAACCAGCTGAACCAGAGAATATCCGGAAGTTATAGGGTTTTCGTGTCCAAAATGCTCAATCAATGGTTCCCCATATCTCTTCATATCAATCACCTCATCGCACAGTTTTATTACATAATTTCTGATGTGTTCTCTATCGGAAATTTTGGCCAGATCACAGTCATACAAATCCACCGTCAACTCCTGCCCGAATTGATCATTAACGCTTCCGTCTTAAAGAATCATATGGGCGCCGCCAGCAAAAAGTGTCTTTCCCGTACCCGGTCCGGCAACCGGCCGTAGACTCTCTTATAAGTGATGGCCACCAGTGTCTCAATAAATTCACCGTACGTCCACCCCTGGGCCTCCACCGATTTCACGGTCGCGTCCTGGGTATCATAATAATTCAAGCTGGGATTCATATTTATATCCACTATGTAGGCCCGGCTCCGCATGTCTACCCGGATATCCATCCGGGCTATGTCCCGGCAACCGAAAGCCCGGTAGGCGGCCAGAGCCAACCTCTCTATTTTTCTCTCCAGTTTCCGGCTCATTTTTACCGGGGCAGACGCCCGCGCCCCCCAATATTCCCAGGATTTTTCGTCCCATTTGGCATCGTAAGTATATACATCCCAGTTGTCCTTAAATTCTCCACCAAAAGAAATTTCACAGTAGGGGAGAGCCACTGCCTTTCTTCCATTGCCAATTACCGTCACATGAATCTCCCGCCCATCAATAAATTCTTCGGCTGTCACTTCACCCGGGAAATGCTTAAACAAATATTTCACCCGATCCTGTAGTTCGTTCTGGTCAATTACCACCGAGTCTTGGGATATACCAATGCTGGCATGTTGCCCAGAGGGTTTGACAATCAGCGGATATTCCAGTCCCCGCACCTGAGAAACTCTCGACCGGCGGTTAAAGATCCTGAAACCGGGAGTGGAAATTCCCAACCGTTTCATTCGTCTTTTCACCCGGGCCTTTTTCGTTACATACTTAAAACAGGGTATGTCATGCCCCATCTGCGCCCGGCCCAGCTCCTCCAGCCGCAATCCCACTTTAGTGTACAATTCCCAAGTTTCATCCTCCACAAAATTAAAAACCACCTGGCCGGGCAATTTCACCGCTTTGCGCCAATTTTTTTCCGTTACCTGCAAAGTTCTCACCATATGCCCTTGCTCTTCTAGAGCTTCCTCCAATCCCCGGGCCGCGTTTTGCGTGTCCTTCAGGTCTTCGGCTTCCCCGTCGTAATACAAAATCGCTATACTGATCGGATAATCAAAGGAAATTGGCGTCATGAATTTCTGCAAACCTTAAATAAGCGTTTTCCACAATATGGGTCAGAAGTTCTCCATAAGTTTTAAATCCGGCCAGTCGCGCAGACATGCCCATCCCCGAGTCTATATCCCAATCTACTCCTGGATTATTATTTATCTCCAACACAAAAATTTCACCGCCTCTCACCCGCAAGTCTAATCGGGGATAATCTCTTCCCCCTAATTTCAAATAACATGTTTGGGCCACTTTTGAGATTTGAGATTTGAGATTTGAGTTTAGGACAGCTGGTTCCATTCCAGCCTGATCATATTCTGGCGATTCCTCCACCCATTTCATTTCATAGGACAACACCGTCCCCGGTTTATCAAACACCACTTCCGCCGCCGGCAACACCCACGGCCGGCCATTTTTCTCCAGCACTGTCACTTGCAATTCCCGCCCATCGATAAACTCTTCAGCAATCACCGGTTGCCGGTACTTTTTTCTTAATTCATCAGCCCTATTCTCTAATTCTTGTCCACTGTTCACTATGCTATTTTGCCCAATCCCAATCCCACAATGCTCATAGGCTGGCTTGACAATCGCCGGAAATTTTAATTGTGGAGTTGAAATTTTATGCTTGGCCATTTCCTTTTTCATCAATATTTTATCTGCCGATATTTTAAAACCCCGGCTGCCCGACCCCGTAAAGGGCAAACCGCACCGCTCCAATTCCCTGATCGCCCCGACCGCAAACTTCCATTTCACCCCGCTCCACTCCACCACATTAAAAACTAAATCCGCCTTAATTTTTTGCACCTGATCAACTTCGGCCGTAGAAATTCCTAATAATTGCGCGTCATAACCCGCAGTATTTAACTCCCCGCAAATACTTATCGCTGAATTTTGCGTGTCCAAATCAGACTCGTCAGAAATATTTTCCGGTTTGTTATACAAAACGCAAATGTTTTTCATAAACTTTTTCATTTCTAACAAAAGTGTGCAGAATAATATAAACCATGTCAAATTTTTTATGGGCCATGATTAGCTTTTTTTTATGGATTTTGTGCGCAAATAACAAAATTTGATGATTTCACTAACTTTTGTTGACAATAGTTATAAATCAGTTATAATGATTTATAATGAAATCCCAAAAAAGCCTGGTTACCGCTTTTTCTCTTCCTAAAGAAACGTTGAATCTTTTAAACCACCTGCAAATAAAATTCAAGCGTTCTCGATCGGAAATACTTCGAGAAATGATAGAACATTTTGTTCAATCTCAAAAAACGTCGACCAAAAGAGTGGGAGATGAAGGGATCAATGACTCTGATGCCAATAAAATTCTCAAACTTTACTATTCACTGTTATCCCAAACTAAACCCAAGACAACAATCGTCATCGTGATTGGCATTGTTAACAAAAAAGACAAAGTTATTATCGGATTACGTAAATCTCCAGATCCAAACATCAGAGATCTACACTGGACCTTTCCCTCTGGAAAAACGGAAACCCTGGATTTTGAAAAAACTCTAACAAAAACAATAAAAGATGAAACAGGGTTAAATGCTAAACCCATCCGTCTCGTCCATGCCCGTCTCATCCCGGACTCTCCCGACAAAAAAATTAGGATTGTGGCCTTATACTACCACTGCAAATTGCTCGGCGGTCAACCAAAACCCGGCGGAGATTTCAAGGAAATTAAATGGGTTCCCGCCACCCAAGTTCACCGCCATTTCACCACCTCCGTCGCCGACGAAATTACTACCTTTCTGGGCACACTCTAATTTCCACAAAAATTTTCACGGATAGAGGATTAGAGAAGGGGAGTCACTTCACCGGATGATACTTGTGATGTGTTTCTTCTGCAAATTTGTCAGACGCGTGCACGTAACGCGTGGTAGTGTCTAATGATTCATGACCCAAAAGAACCTGAATCGCCGCCGGATTGGCTCCGTTTTCTGCTAAATAAGTCGCGAACCCATGCCGCAAAGAGTGCGCGGACGTCGGTACGTTGATCCGCAGTTTTTCCCTATATTCCTTGATTTTTTCTTGCAGGTAGTTCGTGGATATCCGGCGCACAGACTTCCCGGCATTTCGGCCTCTAAGGGGTACGAACATGGCCGGCGCTGAATCTTCCCGTTTGGCCAAATATAATTCCAACCAATGGGTTGCCCGGTCGGTCAGATACGCAAATCTTTCTTTCTTGCCCTTTCCACGTATGAAAAGCCGCCCAGTCCCGTCTAATTGGCTTTTGTTCAAAGATATCAGTTCCGAAATCCGCATCCCCGTTGCCAACAATACTTCCAACATCGCCCGGTTGCGGATTCCAATCAATTCATCTTTTTCCAATCGCTGCGGCGACTCAATCAATTTAACCAGTTCCGAAAGTTCCGCTACTTGTCCGTGTTTCTTATCCGTCTTCACCATTTTAATAGCGTCCGGCGGCAACGGTACCGGACGGTCCATTTCTATTAAGTAGCGTACATAAGTCCGCAGCGAAGACAACGCCCGGTTTACAGAACTCGCTCCGAGTTTGCGCGGCGCTGTAAGCCCCGTAAACGGCTGTTTTCGCTCCCGGCTGACTAAATATGCCTTATATTGATTAATCATTTGTTTAGATAAGGCCTTAAAATCGAGTTTTTCACTCTCCAGGAAATTTTCCAGTTGTTTCAAATCCTGTTCGTAATTGTAAACCGTTTCCTCACTATAGTTTTGAGTTTTTATATATAAAAGAAACTCGTCGACCATTGGTAATCCTTTTATCAATCTCTCGCTCATAATTTCGGGTTTATTTAGGAAAGGGTAATTTTAGTTAGTTAAAAAATAAATAGGGAACTCAAGCATTTTTATTTTAGGACATTTCACCGGTAATGGAAAACAAAGGTCAACATTACATGCCGTAATGCTCAGTCTTCTCCGTCGAGGAGAAACTGAGCATTAGGGATATTATACTCGATTATAATCAGATTGAATACTTCCTGTCAACCCCAACTGTTAGGAGACAGCCCCTATCTCCAATTTAAAATTAAAAAATGAGATTTGATTAAAAATTAAGAATTAAAAATTTACCCTCCTCGCTCTCTCTCCCTACTTAGCCTATAGTCTATATCAAACTATATCACTTTGTGAAAACTCCCCCACTCTCCCCGTGAAACATATCCACAAAAATCCCCTCTTTCTTTTACTACTCCCCATCTGCTTTTTTATCCAAAGCCTCCGAAACTTTTGCCACAGCGGCAAATATCTATACCCCCTGCTGGTCCTCTAGGTTTGCTTTTTCTAGTCCATCCACCGGCCTCAGCCATACGCGGAAGTTATCAACATGGTAACCAACACTACCACTCCGATGGTAACGTATTCCCACACCGTCCGGCTAAATAACCTCTGGGAAAAGTGATGTTGGGAGATGCCTAAATAAATATATAACATAGTCGTCAAAAAAAGCGAAGCCACGGTTAGCGACACCGGCCAGAAAGAGATGGCTACCGCCATCAGCCCTTGCAAGACAGCCAGCCAAACCGTGTATTTAATTACTTTCAAACTTATCTTATTTTCTACTTCTACCGACCATAGAGCAGGCAACAGGAGCAATATGGAAACAATCGCCACCAGCGGCGCCGACCACCACCATGCCTCCCGGAAAGACAAAATGGAGTCGTACAATAAAAATCCCGTCAACATGGTCATTACAAACCCCACCGCCCCCGCCGCCCGGAACAGAGCAATAGTCCGGATAGCTGCCACTGAAAAAATATTCGCGGTTAAGAGTAAGGCGTACTGTCCTACCCCAAACATTGTCACTATGGCCAGCCTGGCCAGCCAGTGCGTCGGCAGCAGAATATAAAACAGTCCCACTCCGGCCGCAAACAGCGTGGGAGGCAAAACCACTGTCAACCACTCAATTCCGGATAGTCCCTCACGCAGCGCCCAGCCAGACCCGACCGCGGATATCCCTACTAACAGAGCAATTAGCCAGTAGCGCCATTCCAAAGCCACGGGGATGGCATGAATCCCCCACAGTCCGGCCGCCAGGGCCAGCGCCGTCAAGACAAATTTTTGGCGTTTACGCATAGTTCGTCCACACTTTCTGTACGTCGTCTAGTTCTTCCAGTTTTGCCAATACCGCTTCTATTTTAGCTCTGGCCGCCGCGTCTTCCACCCTTACTTCAAAATTCGCTGTCCTGTCCGCGGAAAACAAATAAGCCACCGTTCCTTTCTTCAACAATCCCCATACCGCAGCTGCGGTACGCAGTTTATTGTCCGTCACCGCCGCCACCATCACCGCTACACCGCCGGGCCCAAAACCTTCAAACATTACCTCGTGCAATTCGTCTCTCCGGTCAATAGCCCGCTGAATATTATCCTTGGGCATATTAAATTGTTTGGCCTTCGCAAGCGCCAATTGCAAGCCCCGGCCTTGCTTAACCGCCATAGTTATCGCCCTCGCCAATTTAGTAAACACTGCTCCCCTTTTAACATCATTCACCTGCTTTTGCCTATGAATCGTCACCCACTTACTGTGTCCGCTCATTGACAATATTCTACCACCATCTATACTTTTTGCGATGCATCCTACACCACAAGCCAAACAAGCCATCGACGCCGCACTAACCGGAAATTGGAAAGAAGCCGTCAAAATCAACCTTTTGATATTAAAGCACCAACCCCGGGATATCGAAGCTCTTAATCGCCTCGGCCGGTCATTTATGGAAATCGGTCACAAGTCCAAAGCCGAAAATGCCTACAAAAAAGTCCTGCGCCTGGACAAATTCAACACTATCGCCACCCGCAACCTAGTCAACCTCAAAACCTCCCGCTTGACTCGCCTGGCAACCGGCAAATCTAGCTATCCCCAAACCATGTTTCTGGAAGAGCCCGGAGTGACCAAAACCATTCAGCCCATCCGCCCCGGAGACGCCAAAGTCATTTCCCGCCTCCACCCCGGAGACCCGGTCAAAGTCGTCGTCCGCCAGCACAATGTGGTGGCCATAACTACAGCCAATGAATACTTGGCCCGTTTCCCGGACGACTTGGCTTCCCGCCTGCGCACCCTCATCCAAGCCGGCAATACATATTCCGCTTTCATCCGTTCCATCGATCCTTTGAAAATTTTTGTCAGAGAAACCGGCCGGGGCGCCAAATACCACTCCACTCCCTCATTCCCCTTAACGGAAAAGCTGACCTACGCCGCTTTCACTCCCCCGGAGCTAATTCACGAAGAGAAACCTGACGTCTCCGCCACCGAAGAACAGGAAGAGGAATCTTTTACCGAAGAAAATCCTCCCTCACCTTTGGCCGAAGAATAGTTCCACTTCGTTCTCCCCCACTTCCGCCTCTCCCCAACTACATCCCAACGATCTGACCATCAATCTAACTCCAATCTTAGACTTAGACTGTTTACTGCTCCTGACTTGGCAGCCCTGGATCCCCCCCTCACCCGTCTGCGTAGCCACCACCCGCAAACCCGAATTTTCAATCCTACGCGCCACCCGCACCGCCAATCCAGGTTCATCTGTCATGTTCACCACCGTCACCATTAATCTTTCTTCGGCGACCGCTCTACTAGCCAGCATTTCTCTGGCCGCCGTATCCCATGTTTCCCTCAACCTCCAGACTTCCGCTCCATCCACCGTGCGTTCCTTTTTCATCCATTGCTCTGCCTCTACTTCTTGCCATTTAACCTTTCTTCCCCATCCCCACCACAGCCACCGGTCTCTCCAGTCCATATCTGATTGACTGGTTGTATATAAAATTCCTAAATTTTCCGCCACCAAGTCTGCTCTGCCTACCTTGTCCGCCAGCCACTCCCCTTTTCCGCCGGTTCCCCCAATCATCCAGTTGGGCGGAAAAATTATTTTAATTCCCTCTGCCGTCCTGGGATCAAAACTAGCCACCCGGACTCCATCGCTCACAGATATCACTGTAAACCGGCTCTGCCCGTCCCAGGCCCTTCGGGCAAACGCTAAATAATAAACACTAAACCCTAAACCAATAATTAAAGCTATCAGGATTAAAAGTTTGAGTTTTGACATCAGTATTAGTATACTAACTTTAATGCCGGACAATCTACATGAGTATCTCAAAACCCGCCGCGCGCCTGTTGACGTCAATCTCAAGCACCACTCGCTTTTTAAAGCCCACGACAAAATTGCTTCCATCACCACCAGGATCATCGGCTCCATGTACGCCGTCTACGCCATTCTCCTGATAATTTCTCTCTGGATCACCTGGCAACTCATTACCGAACGGCCCATTGACCCATATCCCTTCGCTTTCCTGCTCTTTCTCACCAACATTGCCCAACTTCTTCTTACTCCCCTCATCCTGGTCGGCCAAAATATCCAAAACCGCCACGCTCACCTCCGCGCCGAAGAAGAATACCAAACCACCAAAACTATCCACACTGACATCGAAACCATCCTCACTGAACTCTCTAGACTGCGGAAGACCCCAATCGATCTTTAGCTAAAGATGCGATTCTCCCAGGCATAGATGCCACAAATTGTACATAGAGATCAGGCCTGGTAACCAACAAGTGAGCTAGAACTGGAGTCGACCCAACGATAAATCCTGTCATTTCCCTCGGCCTTCTTATAGACAGCCTAACTACGTCTTCAAGTTTCAAGCCTCCTTCTTGCAGGATCCTCCATAAAGAAAAATCGTCAAATTCCTCACGCAAGATCTTGTAAATAAATCTATTTACTCCCCCGGTTCTTGATCCTCCTCTTATCCTGTTTTCCAAAAAGCCTCGATGAATTAAATACAAGAATGGAGGTGCTGTCAGAAATTTCCGGTAAAAGCCCTTTCCAACATTCATCCACTCCCCTCTCTCCTTCGCCCTGACAATCTCATCCGCCAACGTTTTTGCGTATAGAGGTAACACATCAATCAGCTGACCATGGATCGGGGAATTTAATCCAGCCGCTTCCCCAAAAGGAACAACCCCTCCCTTAAACTGGGACGCGGGAGCGGGATCCACCCTAAACGCCATATTTTCGCCACCATTTCCTGGCAAAGAAATACTAATCCCCAGCTTTTTCTCATACCAACCGACCAAGTTTTCTAATGCCCCCTGGCCATATTTATCCCACCATTCTCTCGCTCCGCTTACTGGCATCACCTGACCCGCCATTACTTCAGCTCCGCTCTCGCCCAATGGTACCATCCAGTTTCCCTCATTCCTCTCTAACCCACTAACAAAGTGAATCACTCTCGGATCGTGACCAGTAACCGGATAGCTCCCACCCCTCAGAGCGCGTATTAAATAATCGCCTTCCCTCTTTCCCGCCATCTTAGTCACCGCCGCCGAATGTCCGGTCGCATCTACGACAAGTTTGGCCCTAATATTGCCCCTGTTTGTGGTCACCTCCACTCCACTCCCACTGTCTACCAATCCTTCGACCGTGGTCCCCCACGAAATATTTCTCCCGATCTCACCACTCCTTAAACTCTTTTCTATCCGGTACTGAGACACGGGAGTAAATCCTATTTCCCCAGACAAAATAGGACCCAAACCGTCAACCATTCGGCCTGTAGCAGCATCATATTCCCGATAACCCACAATCGGTTTTTCACCCTCCACACATGTCTCCCCCAAGCTCAATTGTCTGGCTATTACCGAACTAATCAAATACATCGCCCGCTTAAAATCCTGCGGACCCTTTCTGGTATCCACCAGACGGTAGTTCACCCCCCCGCTTTCCATTTCTCGTGCCAGCGTAAGCCCAGACAAACCCGCCCCCGCTACCAATACGTCTACATTACTCATATAGCCTACCTCCGACAAATTATACCACAAAGACGTCCTATAATATCAAACGCTCCCGCAGCTCTCGGCCTTTCTCCTGCAAATATTTCTTATCCAAGCCATGAGAGGTAATGAGGTGAGACAGATATTCGCCCCCGATGGTATGTGGAACCAGCACTAGATCCGCCCCGGCTTTATATAATCTGACCGCGTCGGCCGCATCGGCAGCCAGGATAATGGAAATCGGCCGCTTTTTCTTTAAGGCAGACAACAATTGCAGATTATCTTCCACGTCTGAAACCGTGGACAGCACCATCTCCGCCTGATCAAGATTCAACTGGTCATATAGTTCATAATCGGCAATATCTCCATATACCCCGCCTGTTTCTTCGACCACCCGAGGATCAAAATCCACCACCACTACCGGCCGCCCCAGTTTTTCCAGAGCCGGCCGCAATACGCTTCCCATCCGATTATGACCCAAAAGCAAGATGTGCCCGGCCAATTTTGCTTCTCCCCCTATGGCTGCAGTCTTTACCCGGCGCTCAAATATCCCCAACACCGGCTTCAGAAACTTGTACAGGGATTCGGAATACATAATCAAATACGTAGATATCGTCATCGTCACCGCTCCCACTAAGGCCGTCAAGCTCAGTATCTCCGGCCCCACCGCCCGGGTTTTTACCGCCAGGGCCACCAGTATCAGAGAAAATTCGGATATTTGCGCCACCGTAATTCCGGCCATAAACGAAGTCCTTTTTTTATAACCCATCACCCCCATAATCGCCATCACGATCAGCGGATTACCCACCAGCACAAACGCAGACAGAGCTGCCGCCGGCCACAATATCGGCCGCACTTGCCCCACAGTCACACTGGCCCCCAACACCACAAAAAACAAAGTTAAAAAGAAATCACGCAACGGCCGGGTTCGCGCTAAAATCTGCCAGTGTTCCGCCGTTGCCGCCAGTGCCAACCCGGCCAAAAACCCTCCGATTTCGATACTAAACCCCACCCACGGCGAGGCCACTACGGCCGCCACCGCTAAACACCAGGCAATCGTCCCCACAAACAGCAGTTCTGTGGACCGTCCCAGCCAGTCCAGCAGCTTTGGCATTACCCGCCCCGCCAGCCAAACCGCCGCCGCCACCAGAATTATTCCTTTTACCATCACTCCCGCCAAATTTCCCCACCCCGTCCCTCCCGAAGCCAATCCGGACATGACAACTAATATCCCAATCGCCACAAAATCCTGAACCAGCAAAAAACCAACCGCTATCTTTCCGTACAAACTTTGCAAGTCCTTTTTTTCAGACAGCAGTTTAACTATAACAATCGTGCTGCTAAAAGTCAGGGCTATCGCCAAATACAAGGCCGGTACATTGCCAAACCCCAGCGCCCGGATAATTACGTATCCTATTACCGAGGTAAAAATTATCTGTCCCAATCCCGTTGCCAGGGCCACCCGGCCCATTTTTTTTAATTCCGCCAACGGCAATTCCAATCCCACCAGAAACAAAAGCAAGGTCACCCCCAACTGTCCCATCAGCTCCAGTATTTTTTTTGATTCCTCCGCCTTTCCCCACCCCAAAGCGGCCAACGCCACTCCCGCGGCAATATAACCCAAAAGTACCGGTTGACGCAGCATTCTGGCCACCACTCCAAACACCGCCGCCGTCCCCAAAACTACAGCCAAGCTGCCAAAAAGTTCCATTGGTTTAGTGTAGCACCTTTTCCAACTCTTCCGGAAGCTCCGCTGTAAATGTCATTTTTTCTCCAGTCGCCGGATGGGTTATTTCTAAAAATTTGGCATGCAGAAAGAGCCGCGGGCAAATTTGCAAATCTTTCATCCAGGTTTTCCGGTCTCCATAAATCGGGTCGGCTACAATCGGGTGACCCAGATGCCGCATATGTACTCTTAACTGATGCGTCCGTCCGGTGTGAGGTGTGAGTTCAACCAGTGTGTTTTCTCCGATTTTTTTAATTACTTGCCATTCGGTGATGGCAGTTCTCGACAAATCTTTTCCTACATAAAATTTCTGGCCAATTCTTTCTATCGGAGTATTTATTATTCCCTCGTTCTCTTTAAATTCCCCATGCACCAGCGCCACGTATTTTTTCACCGTTTTGCGTTCCAAAAACTGCTGTTTCAGTTTCTCATAAGCCTGCAGCGTTTTTGCCAGTACCATCACCCCGCTGGTATCCTTGTCTAACCTGTGCACAATTCCCCCCTTATCATAAAACTCTCCTTGCCCAGAGCCTATCCCAAACCAATCTTGAATTGTTTTTTCTTTAACAGTCTGTGCTTTGTTAACCACCCATCCTGCCGGTTTGTCGATCACCCGCATGACTTCATCTTCAAAAATTATTCTTGGCTCACTTCTCACGCTTTTTCTCACAATCCACGCACAAAGTTGTTTCCGGAAGTACCATCAGCCGGTCCGTATCAATAAACTTGCCGCACCTCTCACACACTCCATACTTACCAATCTTTATCCGCGAAAGTGCTTTTCTAATCTGAATAATTGTCCTATCGTAGGCCTTTTTTACTGCCGATACCCGCATGTGCCCTATTTGCTCTGCTGCGTCCGTATCCACCGCCGCGTTGTCATCCAGCCTAGCTTTATCCAAAAACGGATCCTCTCCGCGCAATTCTTTTTTCTTTTTCTCCAACGCCGACAGTTTCTCCTGCAAATGTTTGGCTACCGGTTCCACCACCTCTTTGGGATAACTTATCGTTTTTTTGGCCATATTCCGGAAAATTTGTGACCTGAGCGTAAATAAATGGCTACTGCCAACCCTACCAGAACCCAGGCAGCCAAGTATACCTTGGAGATCTGCCACGGCGCAAGTCCCATCCACGCCCCCATCCACCACATCGCGCCCACCAAACCCACTAATCCCATCTTTCCGCTTTTATACCACCTAATTTTTCTATAAACTCTAGCCAATCCCCACAACACCAACACTCCCACCCCCAACACACTACTCTCTACCCACCACCCTTTCCCCAAAGCCGCCGCCGCCCCCAGCCCCAGGCTGGCTCTGGCCACCACGTCACTCCACTCCCAGACATCCCATTTTTTCAACTTGCACCACACTACCAGCGCCAAAATTACCCCCGCCAATACTCCCGCCAATCCCCACCATTTCCAACCCCAGCCCAGCCCCCAAGCCGTCCCCGCCAAAATCAGACTCAAGGTCAAAATATCCTCCTGGTCATAATCGGACCGCATCGTTTTCCACACCCAAAAGTCAACAATTAGAAATGCTATTACAACCATGCTAAAATCATAACACATGCTCGAATTACCCCATGTTCTGGTCGGCGCAGCTATTGCCACCGCCATTCCCGATCCCCGCATTTCCCTGCCTCTGGCTCTCCTGTCTCACTTTGTGACCGACTATATCCCCCACTGGAACCCCCATCTCAATACCGAACTCAAAACTGCCGGCCAGATCTCCGCCCGGTCTAAAATTATCATTCTCGCCGACGCAGGGGCGGCCCTGATGTTGGGTACTTACATTGCCGCCGCCAGCGGCAATTTTGTGACTATTATTCTGGCCTGTTTTCTAGCCGTTCTCCCAGACGTAGCTGAAATCCCCTACTATTTCCTGGGTATGAAAATAAGGTGGATCGAGAAATTAATCGCCTGGCAGCGCACTCACCAATGGAACGTATCTCTTTTTTGGGGTATTCTCTGCCAGCTGGCTGTCGTCGTCTTCGCTCTCTACTTCACCCTCTCGGCATAACTTCCATCCCGAGTATCAATCAGTACTTTGTCCCCTTGGTTAATAAACAGCGGCACCCGGGTTTTGACTCCATTATCTAAAACCGCGTCCTTATACAAATTGGACACACTATTACCCTTCACTCCCGGATCCGTTTCTTTAACCGTAAATTCCATTTTCGGCGGCAGCTCAATCCATAAGGGCCGCTCATCCCAAAACAAAATATTTACTATTGTTCCCTCCAGCAAATAAGACGCCTCACTACCCACTACTTCACTACTTACTCCAACTTGTTCGTAATTCTTAGGGTCCATAAAAACAAAGTTTTTTCCATCTTTATACAAATACTGCATCGGCCGGCGCACCGTGTTTATCTCCTCAACTCTGGCCGAATTAACAAAACTTTTTTCGGTCGTAGCTCCGGTCAGCAAATTTCTGGCTTTAATCCTAATCGTGGCCGACCCCCGACCCATCTTCACATGCTCATATTTCAGACACACATAAGGAGCCCCGTCCAGCAAAAACGTCACCCCATTCCTTAAATCCTGCACATTCAACATACGCCAATTTTAAGCCATTTTATGCAACTTGTAAACATTACACCAACCTCCACGATCGTTACTGATAATGTAAAAACATATTTGACTTCAAATTAAACCATCTTGATTTCAACCTCAATTAAGCGTATTTTATGCCTATGAGCAAAGTAGACCAACTTATAGTAGAAGCCCAAAAAACTCGGGGAGTAAACTCGGAGAAAATAGCCAGACAAGCCTTGGAGATCATGCAAAAGGCCGGTGGAATTTATTCTCACTGGGCCACCGATCAGCACAAAGATCGGACTGAACATTTCGACGAACTCGTATTGGGCCTTGATGGAACTGAATATAAAATAGGAATAGGTAGTTCCGAAACCAACAGAAGAGACGATCGGAAAAAATACCCGGACATTTATCACCTGGTAGTTCTTCCAGGAGAAACCCCGGAGCAAATCACCCTCAAAGTCATTGCCCTCCTTGGCCTATGAATTTGCAAGAGGTCCTCTCGCAAAGGGCTATATAACGGTCAAACTTTTTAGAGTAAAATAAACTCATGCCGGGGTGGCGGAATGGCAGACGCTCCACTCTCAAAAAGTGGTGAGCCTTAAGCTCATGCGAGTTCGACTCTCGCCCTCGGCACCACGTAGGAAATTTCAAGCGGTTTTGGTTCGCCTTGCTCCGCTCGGTGTGAAATCCCACCTGAAAGGTGGGATTTTTTTAGAATCAAAACAAAATATATGCCTTCAAACCAACCAATAAAATATTTTTATCCTCCAAAATGGGGAATCAATCAAAAAGTCTAGTCAGACAAATATGCTCTTACTCTATGAAGTCTGCCTTTCAGCACAGTAAATGCTTCCATTCTCTCCATCACATAACCTGAGCCAAAACCGGAACGATGGTCAGCTACGACTGTCTCCCCTTTAGCTAATTTCTCAACTTCATCGGAAAAGAGAAGGACGCTCTTTTTTATGTTTACATACGGGCCTTGTCCCGCTTGCTCTTTCAGCTTTCTAAAATCTCCCAAATTACTATCTGAAATATCCTGCCATTGATAGTGCATGAAGTCTGGATTACCAATAATACCTCCTACCTCCTGGAAACTGCTTTTGGTGCTTCCTGGTGGAAGTACCCAATGCCAGTTACCTTTATTTGCTCCAAGCTGTTCCAATGTTGCATCTCTAACGACTCCACGAACAGCCATCACAGAGTCTTTAACGTCCGAGTTATGCCATTTGTAGTCTAGGCCAGGAGGAACATTAACCACTTGAAAGATTGGCTTTTCAAGTTGAACTCCTGTTTCTGCCATTAGTCGTTGGAAAAGGCCATAATCTGATTGAGGTACACGTATTGTTGTTATTCTTTCGGATAGAGACATTAGTAGATTCTTATAGCATGGTCAATTAACGAAGTCAAGGTACGTACGCTTTCAAAAAGTCACGCCTTTTAGTAGAATACAGATTGTTAGTTAGTAAAAGGAAGCTTTGCTCGCCCTGAGCGAGCAAACTGGCGAAGCCAGAAAATTGTGCGCAGAAAAAATAAGCGAGGCCGTCAGGCCGAGCTACTAATAGTTCGGCGATTGGATGGGGGCAATCGCCGCACCTTTGAAATACGTTCGAATTCGTATATATGTAGGGCACTAGCTTGCCTTTCTTTTGGCTTCTACCGAATAAAATTTTATCCTGTCCCCTTTAAAACGCAGCTTGAGGGAACGCAAAGGGCCATTCCGGTGCTTGGCAATATCTAAATTCATGTTCTCCAAATTTTCATCATTCTCCCGCCACATAAACATCACCACGTCCGCGTCCTGCTCAATCGCCCCGCTTTCACGCAGATCGGCCAGCTGCGGCTTTTTCACCCCTCTCGATTCCACCTGTCTGGACAGTTGAGACAGGGCTAGCACCGGGATCTTTAACTCTCTGGCCAAATTCTTTAACCCTTGGGAAATTTCTGATACTTCCTGCACCCGGTTATCCAAATTGCGTACCGGCCGGGCCAATTGCAAATAATCTACGATGATCAGTCTCAATCCATGTTCCGCCTGTAACCTTCTGGCTTTGGTCCGCATTTCCAAAATACTGGCCCCGGGCGTGTCGTCAATATACAACGGCGTTTCGTACAGCTCTCCCATGGCATCGGACAATTTGGTAAATTCGCCCTCGTCCAAACGGCCGGTTTTCAGTTTCCAGGCGTCAATTTCCGCCTGAGCTACCAGCAACCGGTCCATCAATTCTTCCCGGCTCATTTCCAAACTAAAAAATCCCACCGGCAACTTATGCTTAAACGAGGCGTTCTGGGCTATATTGAGCGCTAATGCCGTCTTTCCGATGCCTGGCCTGGCTGCCAGAATCAATAAATTTGAGTCTTGCATTCCTGCCAGCGTATCATCCAAATCAGGAAAACCCGTTGGCACTCCCCGCAAACCCCCAGCTGTCTTATGTAATTCGTCCAGCCGGTCAAACGATTCGGCCAAAATATCTTTTACCGGAGTAAACACCTGCTTCAGATGCTGCTGAGCCAGGGAAAACACTTTTTGCTCGGCCGTATCCAGCATCTCCCGCACGTCCGCCCCCTCGTCAAACCCCATCTCCGTTATTTTTTGGGCCGCGGAAATCAGCTGTCGCTTGGTAAACATATCCCGCACTACCCGGGCGTAGCTTTCAGCGTGGGCCGCCGTGGGCACTTTATTCACTAATTCCGCCAGATATTCCCGTCCCCCAATTTCACTTAGAGTTTTTGATTTTTTGAGTTTTTCAGCCACCGTCACCACGTCCACCGGCTCCCGCTCCTGATACAGCTCCATGGTGGCCGCAAATATCTGCCCATGTTTGTCTTCATAAAAATGCTCCGGCCGCAAAAACTCTACCACCGCCACTACCGCATCCCGGTCTAATAAGAGCGACCCCAGTACTGATTGTTCCGTCTCCAATGAATGTGGAGGGACCTTCAGCTTGTCAGCCATATGGTAGTAAGTTCTGTGGGCAGTTTGTCACGGCTAATAGTATATTTGGCCACCCCCTCTTTTCCCGTCGTTACCACCACCCAAGGATCAATTTGTTTCACCACTTCCGCATCCACTTCCGGCAGCAGGGCAATATCGATCGCCCCGGCTTCGGCTGATTTGGTGGCCGTACACAGCCTCAATCCATCCATTTCCACGACATATCCTCCCCCCACTAGCCCGATCACCGATACTCCCCCTACTTCGTATTCCCCGGGTTGGTCAATCACAAAATTCTCATTAACTTTCACCCTTTCCCCCACCGACACAACTCCCGTTTTACCTTTTATTTTAAACTCCCTTTTGCTAAACGTGATATCCATAGCCGCTTGACAATACCACACTTCTAAGATATTCTCCACCCAGAAATGAAGAAAGAAGTTATCCTGGCTATCTCTATCGGATTTGCTCTGGGACTGATCATTACTTTCGGCATTTGGACTGCCAACCAGAGTCTCAAGAATTTGCCCCAACCCTCCCCCAAGGCCTCCGTCGCCCCCTCACCTACTCCAAATAACCAACTGGCTAATAACCAACTAACCATTAATATTCCCGATGACGAAGCCCTGGTTTCCACCGACACCGTCACTCTCTCCGGCACTACCACCCCCAAAGCTACACTCCTGGTCGTCTCGGAAAACGGCGAGCAAACAACTGTGGCCGACGCCTCCGGCGCCTTTTCTCTTGACGTAGACCTCATTACCGGTTTTAATACCATCACCGTCTATTCTTACTCTACCGACGGCCAAGAAGCTTCCAAATCGCTAACTATTACTTATTCTACGGCCAAAATATGATACTTGCTTTTCTTCTCACAGCATCACTTTTGACCCAAATCCCAAGCGCTACAGATAGTGCCATCCGCCAAGCTGTCAAAGATCAGGTGGCCGCTATCAAAACCTCCGTGGCCAAACGCGCCTTCGTCGGCCCCATTTCCGCCAAATCCGAAGCATCGATTACTATCACCAACCTAGGCAATCTTACCCGCACCGCCGTCGTCGCCGGCGACGCCACCATCAAGCTCGCGGGAGGCAAAGAAGGCACGTTTGCCGATCTCAAGGTAGGCAATTTTGTCATTGCTATGGGCGACGTGGATAGCCAAGGCACGCTGGCCGTCAAACGCCTGCTAGTTATCGCCAAACCCACCCCGGACAAAAGAGTCGTCATCTCCGGCCGCGTCACCGATACCTCTGCCGCCTCGTTCACTCTGGAAACCGCCAAAAAAGAAACTTGGACGGTCAAATTTACTTCCAACACCAGCTTTGCCGGCAAGATTAAAAAGACAGATATCAAAGCGGGCGATCGGATAGTGGCCGTCGGCAATCCCGCCGCCACAGCCAATACTCTGACCGCCAAACTCATCGTCCAGCTCTCCACTTCCCCCACCGCCTCCCCTGTCACCCCCGTAATCTGACAACACATATGCGACAACAGATATAAACTGTTGTCATGAGAGTAAGACCAAAGCTAATAGTCAAATGTCTTCGGAAGAATAACTTTGATTTCACTGCCACGGCCAAATCGTTGGGTC
>Ga0209210_1000591_pt1 | contig 37194 bp, 35 predicted proteins | sample RifGroA1_FD_183991 | JGI IMG/M metagenome (GOLD analysis project Ga0209210, IMG submission 183991) | Contaminated groundwater microbial communities from Rifle, Colorado, USA - Rifle Groundwater A1 (SPAdes) (version 2) | ecosystem: Environmental > Aquatic > Deep subsurface > Groundwater >...
AAACATAACAGACGAGATGATTCAGGAATACATTAAGGAACAAGAAGGGGAACCTATGGAGGACGACAGTCGATTTCAAATCGACCAAATATAAACCCCTCGCCTTAGAGGCGAGGGTAGTTTAGTTCAGACAGATCATCCTTAAAAACTTCAAAAGTTGAATCCTTGGCATCAACAGGTGTTACTTTTATACCAAAAGGAGTCAATATATCTCTTGCCGTGTCGTATCTTGATTTCATCTCCGTAACAGCAATAACGATCGAACGATTGAATATTTTATTATTTATACAAGCCGTAATGACTTCACTCATATGTCTTATATATGTTGGCTGAAATTTCCATGAAGTATCATAAACAGCTGATACACCCTCATCTAAATTTTTCAGTAATCTATTGAATGGTCTGTCGTTAGTAGTATTCGGACTATAACCAAGAATAAGAGATGGGCGAAGTATTAAGTATCCATATTTAGAAGTTTTTATAATTTTTTCAGATTTTGATTTTGTTTTTCCGTAAAGATTTGATGGCTTGACAGCTCCCATTGTTGAAATGTATATCAACTTCGCGTTTACTTTATTAGCTGAATCAGCAATATATTGCGTTGCCGTTTGATTAAGAAGCACTGCCTTTTCTGGGTATGTATCGCACCACTTAGCGCTAGCATTATTAGCTACGTGAATAATAACGTTAGGTCTTATATCATTTATTACTTTTTCAACTTCTTTTTTATTTGTAATATCCAAGTAAATAAAATTCTTAGAAAGCTGGTTCGAAGAATAAGTACCCACAACAATAAATTTTGATTTTAAATCAAAATATAATCTTGCACCTACGTAACTGCTTGCACCGATGATTGAAATTTTCGTTTTATCGTCCATAATTTTGTCGGGGTGACTCGACTTGAACGAGCAACCTTTCGCACCCCATGCGAATGCGCTAGCCAATTGCGCCACACCCCGAATAATGAATGAATACCCATCTAATCCGCTTTTTCCCCCGCCACGACGGGGTGCAAACCGGAGTAAGATGGGTATATTTATTCGTAATTCGTTGATGGTAATTTTAAAATTACCCTTGTATTCTACCATCCTTTATGTAAAAATGGGATACCCGTAACAATTCAGATTGTGAAGGGTATAATTCCTGCTCGATAGGATTGGAGAATCTATGAACCAACAGGATGCAAAACTGACTGCAATCCGCCTTGCCATGGAGCAGATTGAGAAACAGTACGGGAAAGGCTCCATCATGCGGTTAGGTGAACAGGCCGGTGTGAAAAACGCTATTGACGTTATCCCGACCGGCATTCTTCCTTTGGATCTGGCACTTGGTACGGGAGGCTTGCCCAGAGGAAGAATTGTTGAAATTTACGGACCGGAAGCATCAGGAAAAACAACCGTCTGTCTTGCGGCTATTTCCGAAGCGCAAAAAGTCGGAGGAACGGCAGCATTTATTGATGCAGAACACGCGCTTGATCCCCAGTGGGCGCAAATTTTGGGAGTGAAACTTGATGACCTTCTCATATCTCAACCCGACACAGGAGAACAGGCATTGGAAATTGCTGAAACACTGATAAGAAGCGGAGGGGTTGACGTTATCGTCATTGATTCCGTTGCTGCACTCGTTCCGCGGGCTGAACTTGAAGGCGATATGGGAGACAGTGTTATTGGGGTGCAGGCCCGCCTTATGTCGCAAGCATTACGGAGGTTAACCGCTGTTATTTCCAAATCAAAAACTGTTGTTATTTTTACCAACCAACTCCGGCAAAAAATCGGTGTTATGTTTGGGAATCCGGAAGTCACATCGGGGGGCATGGCGCTCAAATTTTATGCAAGCGTCAGGATGGACAGCAGAAAGATTGAATCTCTCAAAGACGGGGATAAGGTCATCGGCAGCCGCCATAGGGTGAGAGTAGTCAAAAACAAAGTTGCTCCGCCGTTTCGTGTTGCGGAATTTGATGTCATGCATAACGGTGTTTCCAAAGAAGGGGCACTTATTGATGTAGCTCTCGAGTTTGATATTCTTTCTAAATCCGGCGCATTTATCAAACACGGGACACAAATAATCGGGCAAGGGAAAGAAGCGGCAAAACTGTACTTAAAGGAAACGCCGAAAGTGGCAAAAGAATTAAGCGATGCCATTTGGAAAGTCGTCCACTCCGGTACGGTGCAGGCAAAAGTCGCATTGGGGGTGGAAGAGGAAGAGGAATAACAGTTTCATGGATGATGACGAAACATATCAAAGACTTCTTGGATTTGGGTTGAACTATATATCAATCCGGCCCCGAAGTGAGCAAGAAATCCGTTCCTATATATCCAAAAAAATCAACAAGTGGAAAATTTCACCTGAACTTCTTGAGAAGGTTATGACCAGACTCGGTGAACTTGGATATGTTGATGATTTGAAATTCGCCCTTGCATTTATTGGCTCCCGAAACCGTTCCCGGCCAAAAGGTGCCATATTGATCCGGATGGAGCTTCAGAAAAAGGGCGTTGATGAGGATTCTATCAAGAGCGCTCTTACGCTCCTGAAACAGGATGGAGGAGGGAATGAGGCTGATTTAGCTCGGAATGCCGCTGTAAAGAAGCTCAGAAGCCTACGGCGGTATGGTAAGACAGAGCAAAGGAACAAGCTGTTTAGTTTTCTTATGAGACGCGGATTTGACCATAGGGCAATATCCTCTGTCATTGACGAATTACTCCCAAAAGGACTACAATAGGAGACATAAGGGAAGTCTAAAAAACGCTTTCTTTTTTTGAAGCAATCAGAAAACCGGAAAATGTTATTGTAGGAACTATGAAAAAATTTTACGATATAAAAACCCCTACAAAATCCTCGTAACCAAAGAGGTGGTTTTCTCTTGTCTTCAATTGTTTTGTCATTCCTGCGAAAGCAGGAATCCAGAGAATTATTAAACAAACATCTTTCAAGGAGGACTCTATGTTTGACGTACTAAAAACATTATCAGGACTGGTAAAAGCAAGAAAAGTAAGAACACCTGCAGGTAAACGGCTGGAAAAGACAAGACCGTCAGAGAGGGAAGAAGCGAAAAAAATGCATCCTCAGATAATCACGCCTTCCATAAAACCTGAAAAATCCCCGCAGATTAAAAAGATGCGTATTGAAGCAGAGGCTCAACACACGTTAGCTGAGGCGAAAGCAAAAGAAATGCTCTACGAAGCCAAAGAGGAAGCATTTCGCATTCGGCGCAGTGCAGAAGATGAAATCCGGAGAAAACTTGAAGTACTGGATCACCGGGAAGGTGCACTTTCCGAACGGGAAAAATTAATTCTTGAAAAAGGGCTGAGTATCCATAAACAAGCAGAAGATGCAGAAAAACTCAAAAAAGAGTGGCTGGAGAAACTGGAAAAAGTTGCCCGCATGACCGCTGACGAAGCCAAAGAGATGGTGTACCGCCGGGTGAAAGAAAAAGAAGCGGAGATGATAGCGCGTCTTATAAAAGAATCGGAGATTAAGGCAAAGGAGGAAGCGGATGTGAAAGCGCGGGATATTCTTGCTGATGCGATGCGCCATGGAGCGACAGATTACGTTGCCGAATATACCGTATCCACGATTAAAATCACTGATGAGGACATGAAAGGCAGGATCATCGGGAAAGAGGGGAGGAATATCCGGGCGTTTGAAACGGCAACGGGCGTAGACGTCGACCTGGACGAAGAAGGAGTAATCCGTCTTTCCTGTTTTGATCCGGTGAGGCGTGAAATAGCCCGTGTGTGTCTTGAGAGGCTTCTTAAGGACGGAAGGGTTCAGCCGGGCAGGATTGAGGATATCGTTGCGGAGGTAAAAAAAGAAATCGACCGCATCATGTTTGAGGAAGGACAAAAATTGTGTCACAGTGTCGGAGTGTACAATCTCCCGTCGCCTATTGTTGCCATGCTCGGCAAGTTTAAATATCGATTCTCATACGGCCAAAACATGATTGCTCATACGCTTGAGGAAACAAAAATCGGGGTAGCTATTGCCAAAGAAATCGGAGCTGACGCAAATGTTGTTCGTTTAGGATGTCTTCTTCATGATATCGGGAAAGTTATAACGGACAAAGAGGGAAGTCATGTGGAATTGGGTGTTGAATTTTTGAAAAAATACGGGCTTCCTGCTCGGGTTATTGACTGTGTCGCCCAACACCACGAAGACACACCATTTAATTCCGTTGAATCAGTGATCACGTATATTGCCGATGCAATTTCAGGAGGAAGGCCGGGAGCGCGGTATGAAAATTATGACGAATATGTCAAGCGGCTGAAAAGCTTGGAAGAAATTGCCAAATCCCATGAAGGAGTGAAGGAATCGTTTGCATTCCAGGCAGGGCGCGAGCTTCGTGTCATTGTTGATCCGGGGAAAGTGACGGATGCAAACGCAACAGTGATGGCCCAGGAGATAAAAGGAGAAATTGAAGAAAAAGTGACGTTCCCGGGACAGATAAAAATTACCGTCGTCCGGGAAATTCGGGCAGTGGAAACAGCGAAATAAAAAAATATAAAAAGCAGGATCGGCAAGAAAAGTAAGGCCGGCAACTCGAGCTTAATTTTTGAATTACCCGAGTTGTTTGAACTACTCGGGTTGCTTATCTTGCTAAATTCGTGCCGTCATGACGGCACGAATTTTTTGATATCTTGACATACCAACCCAAACTCTCTATCTTTTCGATTAGAGATTGTTTGTTCAATCTTTTCTAAAAAATATCATCTTTCTGCCCGGGGGGAGGTGAAAAGAATTTATGACAAAAGCAGACCTCGTTGAGGTAGTTGCAAAAAAAGCAAGTCTGACTGCAAAAGCAGCCCGTGAATCAGTGGTTGCCGTTTTCGGAGCAATCACGGACGCCATGAAAAAAGGCGACAAGGTAGTCGTCACGGGATTTGGTACATTCATGGTTCGTTCGCGGAAAGCCAGAACCGGGAGAAATCCGCAAACAGGGAAACCAATCCAGATTCCGGCTCGGAAAACCCCGGGTTTTACAGCAGGAAAAGCCCTGAAAAAATCCGTCCGGTAACAGAATTGTTATCACAAAAAAATAAAAAGGAAAGCTCTCGCTTGAAAAACAGGGCTTTCTTTTTTTGTGGTATATTTGTTGTTTTATTTGTCATATGTGTCCTATCCGTCTTATTTGTCTTATTCCTGAATTTCAGGAGAAATTCCTTCGGTTGATTTATTCTTATATTCTTTGTACACTATGAGCTATATGGTGAAAAAAGACGAAGGGGGCCAGAAGGGTGCGTCTCCATCAAGAGGCCGTATCATGCAGGTAGTGGAGGTGGAAGAGGACGATACATCAAAACAAAAAGTTGATATTCAGGCTCCAGCGGAGATTGTCAAAGAGAAAGAATCTTCCTCCGCTGTGCCTAGCGGGACCATAGGGGACAAGGAAGAGAAACCGGATATTGCCTCTTCTTTTCCCATGCAAAGTAAAGATACCGCAGAAAAAACCATCACCGATAATCACGAGGAAACCCCACCGTTAAAAACAGAAGAAAAGAGAGACATTGTTTCGGAACTTTTTGAAACAAAAGAAACAAAAGTTCAATACCCGAATATTTCCATTGACAGAAAACCCTCAAAATTCGGTTTTATTCTTTGGGCTATTATCCTACTTGCAATTGTCGGACTTATCGGCGGGGGACTTCTTTATTTCAAACAGCGGTCTACTACCGGCGGGTCAGTAGAGAGCGTTGTTGGTTCACCTACTCCGACTGTCATTCCTACAGAAACGGAAGCGCCTCTTGCAAGTCCATCAGGAAAAACAACATCCTTGACACCCACAAAATCAGGATCCCCGTCAGCAACACCAAAAAAAACAGGATTAGCAATACAAGTGTTGAATGGGAGCGGAAAAAGCGGAGTAGCTTCTACGATGAAAAAATTCCTTGAGGAAAAAGGATATAACGTCGTCGGCACCGGTAACGCAAAAAACTTTGATTACGAAAAAACGGAAATTATCATTAAAGCAGCAAAAACTTCTTCTTTGGATAAACTGAAAGCCGACCTTTCCGGAAGTTATTCAGTAGGAAGCACATCTGCAACCCTTGACCCAAACACCGCATATGATGCGCAGGTGATTATCGGAACAGAGTAAAGACTCCTCATTTTTGATACAATTCACTCATGAAATATTTCATTAAGGTTTTCGGCTGCGTCCTCCTACGCTTAAATTCGCCTCGTGGTCGGAGCCTGTCCCGTCTTAAATGGGATCCACGCAGTCGAATGTTCGCTTCGGCGGACTTCACTAGCTATCTATTTAATAGGTTTATTTGTTTAGAATATAGACTATGAAGTATTTCGTCGTTACATTCGGTTGCGCTGCCAATGTTGCTGATAGCCAGCGGATCGCTGGGTACTACAGAAACAGGGGATGGAGGAAAGCCAAAAGCCCCGAAACTGCTGATGAAGTTGTTATTGTGACCTGTATGGTCAGGCAGTCAGCGGAAGACCGCGTTGTAGGACTGGTCAATAATCTTAGGAAAGAAAAGGAAAAAGGAAAAAGATTCAGAATTATTATTACCGGCTGTATGACAGGTATGGCAATCAGAGATAAAAGCGGGAAGTTGCTCAAGATATTAAAAAAACGGATGCCGGATGTTGATGAATTTACATCCATTGAAGAGATAGGATTTTCTCATCCACAAATTAGAACCGATAAGCGCCATGCGTTGGTTTCCATCAGCAACGGGTGTAATAATTTTTGCAGCTACTGTGTCGTACCGTACAGTCGGGGCAGGGAAGTCAGCAGGTCATTTGAGGAAATAATCAAGGAATGTAAAGAACTAGCCAAAAGTGGATACACATACATAACACTCTTAGGACAGAATGTAAATTCATACGGTTCCGATTTTTTAACGGAGAAATTAAAGACACCCGGCAGGTGGCCGGATGGACTCCTGCCGGGTGAGAAAAAAATAACCTATGTGAAGCATTTGGGAAAAATGAGGATTCCTACACTTTTTCCACACGTACTTAATGAAATATGTAAGATTGACGGACTTAAACACATCGATTTTCTTTCCAGCAATCCGTGGGATTTTTCCGATGATCTTATTGATGTGATTGCCAAAAATCCAAAAATAGGAAGGCAGATCCATCTTCCTGTCCAATCCGGAGACGATGAGGTACTCAAACGCATGAATAGATGGTATACGGCAAAAGAATACATCAAGTTGATTCAGAAAATTCGGGACAAGATTCCTGATGGTACATTTTCTACGGATATTATTGTTGGGTTTCCCGGGGAGACAGAGGAGCAGTTTCAACATACGGTAGATTTGTGCAAAAAAGTCGGATTTGTGAAAGCCTATGTTGCAATGTATTCAGACAGGCTCTTAACGTATGCCCATACACATTTTCGCGACGCACTCCCCTATCAGGAAAAAAAACGAAGATGGGGGAGACTGGAACGCTTAATATATACCAATAACAAATAGTACCAATACTACAAATATTACCAATAAAAAATTGGTATTTATTGGATATTGGTATTATTGGAAATTTGATATTCATGAACAAATTACTCATAGTGTGCGGTCCCACCGCCACTGGTAAAACCGCATTGACAGTACAATTGGCTAAAAGATACAACGGTGAGCTTGTTTCCGCGGATTCCCGACAGGTGTACCGCGGTATGGACATAGGGACGGGGAAAGACCTATCAAAAAAATTCAAATTTCAAATTTCAAATTTCAAATTTTCCTTCAAAAACAAAAAATACAGTATCCCAAAATATTCTATAGATGGAGTATTTTTATGGATGGTTGACGTGGTCAATCCGGATGAGGAGTTTAGTGTTGCTCATTATCACTATCTGGCAACTCATATCATTGAGGATATTCAAAAAAGAGGGAAACTGCCGATTGTTGTAGGCGGGACAGGGCTATACATTCAGTCTCTCCTTTCCCCTCTTGAGACGTCGCACATTCCACCAAACAAAGAATTACGGAAACGGTTACAGGTGTTACCCGTTACAGAACTTCAGGAGAGACTGAAAAAAGATGATATCGCCGCCTGGGATCAAATGAATCAATCAGACCGTCAAAATTCCCGAAGACTGATGAGGAAAATTGAGATTGCAGAATTCTATTGTCATCGCGAGTCCAGCTTTGCGGGACAGGGCGATTTGTATAGTGATTATAAAAATTATAAAGATTATTCATCTCTTCTTCTTGTTGGACTTACTGCTCCCTACCCGGTTTTATATAAACAGATTGACGAGCGCGTTGAAAAACGGGTGAAAGAAGGCATTATAAAAGAGATTACATCTCTGTTGGGAAAAGGATACTCATGGAATCTTCCCTCAATGAATACATTTGGATATAAGGAATGGAAGGACTATTTTGTCAAAGAATGTGCGCAATCCCGCGAAGCGGGATTTTCATTCCTGGAATTAAAGAAGCCCCAATTCCGGGAATGGAGCGCACATTCCGTACAGTCGATCATTCAGCGCTGGAAATGGGATGAGCACGGGTACGCGAGACGTCAGATGGTGTGGTTTAAGAAAATGAAGGGAATTCACTGGGTGGATATTGCTTTAGAAGGTTGGCAGAAGCAAGTAGAGACTCTTATTCAACCATGGTATACTAGACATGCGCCTTACTGATAAACACATGCGAGCGGCAGGACCCGCATGAGATGCCATGTTAAATAAAATAGAAATTTCCCATCGGACGATCATTTTTACGGCGATGTTTATCGCTGTTATCTGGTTTGTGTTCCAAATAAGGGAGATTCTATTCCTCCTTTTTATTTCGTTCATTATCATGTCTGCGCTCCGTCCAATAGTCGATTGGCTTGAAAAACGGCACATTCCATCGGTTATTTCAATCTTATTCATGTACATTCTGGTATTTGGAGTATTCGGCATATCGCTGGTCGGAACGATCCCTTCCTTAGTCGTTCAATTCGTTCATTTGACGCAGGCGTTTCCCTCTTTCATCTCGCGGGTTATACCGTACTGGAATGTCGACATGAACGCGTTTTCTCAGCAGATAGCTCCTCTTTCCCAAAACCTTGTCAAACTGACGGTAGGAATATTTTCCAATATTATAACTATCGTAACGGTTCTCGTGTTTACGTTTTACCTTTTATTGGAACGAAAAAACGGAGAACAGCTCTTTGCCAGCTTTGTAAGCGAGGAGATGGCCAAAAGGGTGGGTCGTGTCGTGAAGAATATTGAACAGCGTTTGGGTTCCTGGGTGCAGGGACAGCTTTTTCTGATGCTCATTATTGGCGTCGTTTCCTATATTGGACTACTACTTTTGAAAATTGATTTTGCACTCCCTTTAGCAATTCTTGCAGGACTTTTGGAGATTGTTCCCACTATCGGTCCGATCATTTCAGCAATACCCGCAGTTATCATTGGACTTTCCATGACTCCGGTTACGGCACTTCTGGTAGCATTGTTATTTTTTTTGATTCACCAATCGGAAAATACGCTCGTTGTTCCGTTTGTGATGAAAAAAAGCGTCGGATTACCGCCTTTACTTACCATCATTGCCCTTATGATAGGAGGGAAATTGGCAGGAATTGCAGGAGTGGTCCTGGCAGTACCGGTAGTTCTCATCATCCAGGAGATTCTCCACGAATACTTCAATACGGAGAAGGCGTAAATATTCACCCCTCATCATTGAACGATTGTTTTATGCTATACTAGCCTCGCGCTGGGACACTGGATCCTCGGGGGGTACCGTCTGGTACTCCCAGGAAAGTCCAGACAGCTGAATGGAGGGGGACTCCCCGAAAGGGGTGAGGAGGTACCGTCCGGTACCTCCCTGGTGCTCTTCTTTCGAAAGAAAGACGAAACGATTCCTGAACTGACAGGATGAGAGAGTTACAGAGACGAGCGGAAACCTACGGCCGCAAGGCTATGGTTAACGAGTGAAACGTTCACAATCCCACCTGCTGCAACCGACGACTGATTCGTTTGAGCTGCCATTCGCGAGAATCGAAGTATGCGGGCATAAGAGAAATGAGGATTTAAAAACAGAATCTGGCTTACTTTGGTGTTTCAGCGCAAGAATATGAGTTGTTCATAACTCGTTTTCGCGATATGATTACAAGTATGACACGGACGCTTGCAAAAGATACAATCAATAAAATCGGAGAGGAGATTACGCTTCAGGGCTGGATCAACGGAAGGCGGGATCACGGGAAAATCATGTTTCTGGATCTTCGCGACCGCACGGGGCTTGTTCAGGTCGTTTCTACAAAAGAGTTGGGTGATCCTCGTCCCGAGTATTGTGTGGAAATAGTCGGATTGGTCAAGAAACGTCCAGACGCCATGGTCAATCCGAAAATCGCAACAGGAATAGTTGAGGTAGAAGCAAAAAAAATAACCATCATTTCTACATCCGCAGAACTCCCGTTTCCTATAGACTCTGACGGGTATGACATCAACGAAGAAATCCGGTCTAAATATCGGTATCTTGATTTACGGAGACCGAGATTAAATAGGAATCTGAAGCTCCGTTCCCAAATGACGACGTTTATCCGTAATTATTTGACGAATCTGGATTTTGTGGAGGTCGAAACACCTATCTTAACCAAAACGACACCCGAGGGCGCCCGTGATTTTCTGGTTCCCAGCAGACTTCAAAAAGGCAAGTTTTACGCTCTTCCTCAATCTCCCCAACAATACAAACAATTATTGATGGTTGCAGGACTTGAGCGGTATTTCCAATTCCCTAGGTGTTTTCGTGATGAAGATCCCAGGCGCGACAGAGCGTACGGTGAGTTTACCCAGCTGGATCTGGAGATGTCATTTGTTACCCAGGATGATATTTTAAAGCTCACAGAAGAGATGTTTACGAATCTTGTAAAAGAAGTATTTCCCCAAAAACGAATCACTCAAACGCCCTGGCCAAGGATTCCGCATAAGCAAGCAAAATCAAAGTATGGTTCGGATAAACCTGATTTACGGAAAAATAAAAATGACAAGGACGAACTGGCGTTTGCCTGGATTATTGATTTTCCGCTTTTTACCGAGCAGTCGGAAGAGGATTTTTATCATGGGAGCGGGAATGCGAAATTTGCTCCGTCTCATCACATGTTTACCGCTCCGCACCTTGATGATATTCCGCTTCTTGATTCTGACCCCATGAAAGTCCGGGGGCTGCAGCATGATCTGGTGCTCAACGGTTTTGAAGTGGGTGGCGGAAGCATCAGGATTCATCAAAAAGACGTGCAGGAAAAAGTGTTTGACCTTATCGGGTTTTCCAAAAAGCAGAAAAAACAATTTGAACACATGTTGACTGCTTTTACCTACGGCGTTCCGCCCCACGGAGGGATAGCACCGGGACTGGACCGGCTGCTCATGGCGATTTTAGGAGAGCCCAGTGTCCGTGAAGTCATGGCATACCCCACATCCGCATCCGGTCAAACGAGCGTCATGGATGCTCCTAGTGAAGCGTCAGAGGAACAATTGAAAGAATTGGGGATTGCTGTTGCTGTTCAAAACAAAAATAAAACAGGATCCATTTATGATGCAATTATTGAAGAGCTGAAAAAACAAGGTATCGAATTCAAAAACTATGAACATAAAGCAGTGTATACGTCTCAAGAAGCAGCATCAGTGAGAAATACGGATATCCACGCTGGAGCAAAAGCATTAGTCATGTATAAAGATGAAGCGCCGGTTATACTTGTACTGCCTGCTGATATGAAAGTAGATACTCATACATTCAAAAAAATATATAAGAGTAGGAATTTGCGGATGGCCACCAAAGAAGAAGTTGAAAAAATTACCTCCGTTTCAATTGGTGCGGTTCCTCCGTTTGGACACATATTTTATATCCCGATCTATATGGAGAAAAGCCTTCGGGATAATGAACGGATTGTATTTAATGCAGGGATGCACACCAGATCCATAGAGATGAAAGAATCCGATTATGAAAAAATCGCAAAACCAATCGTCGGAGAATTTGCCTTAAAAGCGTAATGGTTTCTATACACACCGGAAACCCATTACAAAACTAATTTCTACGCAGTAGAATAATGATAAGTGCCAAATAAACAAACGCTTTAAAACTGGACACATGATACTCTCGTCTGAATTTGAGGCGCTTAAATTTTTTAATCCACCCATTGAGTCTTTCAATGAGAAACCGTAGCTTGTAGATGTGAGATTCTACACACACCTGGTGTGTGTAGAGTTAATCGTGATATAAGTGGGACTCAACAGATAGTAATCGTTGATAATCTGCCTGATCAAATGTATACTTTTTCAACGCCTCTATTGTTTTTCCATATGACAGCAATGTGTTTTGTTCCATCCAGTCTCCCTTAAGGTGTCCCATATATATTACAAACGAACTCCATGGATAATTCTCAAGATCGGATAAAGAAGTTACGATTTTCGCACTATAAGGATTCAGATGAATATAACGTGCCACATGTAATAGTTGATCATCGGTCTCAATTCGTACTGACTTAAACATAGCTTGAAATACAGCTCCGGATCGATTTGTTTTTGTATTAAAATATTTAGCATAAGCGTTTTGTATTATTGTGGCAAAGCGGCGAATTCCATCATCCTGTTTTTGTCGAAGAAGCATATGGAAGTGATTTGGCATAATACAAAAAGTCAATATATCCACTAATTGTTTTTGTGACGTCAACCGTTTATAACTTTCCAACTGAGCTTGCATCGGAAGCCGGATGTATTCTGAAAAACGATACGGTGGTTTGTCAAAACGGTAATACGACATGAGATCACAAAAACGCGTATAGAATGAGGAATTGGAGAAAATGGATTGTTGACCTACGCTCCTATTAAAAATATGGTATATCTCCCCTGTATAACATGGTTCAAATCTATAGGGCATTATGTACATTTTATACATGTCTATCCTTAAAAGTCTACACACACCAGGTGTGTGTAGAAATTGTCTCTGCTATAATCAGTGTATGCACAGATTTAAAATGATTGCTTCCGGGTATGTGTTTTTTATTAAAGAAAAGAAGATTCTCCTTTCCAGACGGTATAACACCGGCTATGAAGATGGGAATTACAGCGTACCAGCTGGGCATATCGAAAACGGGGAAAGTTTAACAGTAGGGACGTGCAGGGAAATAAAAGAAGAAGTAGGCGTCATTATACTACCGAAAGACATGCGACTTGTGCACGTGATACATCGAAAAGAAGACGACATCCGCATGGATTTTTTCTTCTTTATTGAAAAATGGTTGACCGAACCGAAAAATATAGAACCGGAAAAATGCGATGATCTTTCATGGTTTCCTCTTGATGCATTACCCCCAAACACCATTCCCTACATCCGGTCAGCAATAGAACATTATCAAAACAATGTATTCTATAGTGAATTTGGATGGGATGTGAAATAGAATTTTAAGCTTCTGCTATAATGAAACACATATAAGGAGTCTGATAGTGAAACTCACATCAATCAATCCGCACGATCAATCGGTGGTCGGAGAGCTGGAAATATCTACGCCAGAGGATGTTAAAAATGCGGTACGGAAAGCAAAAAATGCATTTAAATCATGGAGATTTGTAGCGGTTGAGAAACGGGTTAAATTTATTAAAAAATACCGTGATAATGTCGTTAAACACCAGGATGAAATAGCAAAACTCGCCACTCTTGAAATGGGAAAACCTATCGGGCAGTCCAAAGATGATGTTGCGGGAGAACTTTCTTTTTTGGATTATTACATTGAGAACGCACCGAAGGTTCTTTCTGATGAAACCGTATATCAAAAAAAGAATGAACATTTTCGAATCACGTATGAGCCGTATGGTGTGTGTGCGTGCATTGCTCCGTGGAATTATCCGCTTGCTATGGCGAATTCCGGAATCATTCCGGCATTGCTTGCTGGTAACACCATTATTCTAAAACCATCAGAATACACAAGTCTAAGCCAAAAAATCGTTATTGATTTACTCAATGAAACCGGTTTGCCGGTGGGTGTTGCTAACCTGGTTATCGGCAGAGGTGAGATCGGCAAAGCGCTCATTGGTGAGGATATTGATTTAGTATGGTTTACCGGGAGTACGAAAGTAGGTCAGGAAATCTATGAAACATGCGGTAAGAAATTCATCAAAGTTTTGCTGGAAATGGGCGGAAGCAGTCCGGGTATTATTTTTGCCGATGCAGATTTGAAATTAACATTAGACAATCTGTATTGGGCCAGATTTCTTAACTGCGGTCAGGTTTGTACGGCAGTCAAACGATTGTTTGTTAAAAAGCCGGTTTATGATCAGGTAGTAAAACTCTTCGTTGAGAGATTGAAAACAGTGACGGTGGGTAATCCAATTGATCCTGCCACCGATATTGGACCTCTGGTTTCCCGAAAACAATTAGAATCTTTGAAAGTACAGGTTGCAGATGCTTGTGAAAAAGGAGCAAGAATCGAGATTGGAGGCAAGCAGCCAAAAGATCAGGCATTAGCGAAAGGTAATTATTTTGAACCTACGGTATTGACAAATATAAAACACGATATGAAGGTATTGACCGAAGAGGTTTTTGGACCAGTGTTGCCGATTGTAGCTTTTGAAACAGAAGAAGAAGCAGTTCAGATGGCAAATACTACAGATTACGGATTGAGCGCTGAAGTGTATACAAAAGATATTAAAAAAGGTGAACGAGTTGCTAAACAAATCAATGCAGGGACTGTTGCCATTAATACAGATAATTTTTTCAAGCCGGAATGTCCGTTCGGAGGATACAAAAAAAGCGGAATGGGGCGGGAATACGGAGAGATCGGCATGAAGGAATTTTCCCAGGTGAAAATGATTGCGGTTGTGAAACCATAGGCACAACCGTGTTTCTAAATTCCTTTATTTCCTCTACATTCCTCTAATTTTTTGTTCAAGGAATGCTCCATGATATAGTTATACTTGATGCTTGCAAAAATTCAGTCAGGGGTGGTGGTAGGACTCACGACCATAGGTATTACCGTAGAAGTGGATATTGCTTCGCAGGGACTCCCAAATTTTACTATTGTCGGGCTTCCGGATAAGGCTGTTGAGGAAAGCCGGGAAAGGGTGCGGGCTGCCATAAAAAACAGCGGCGCCGAATTTCCTGCCAAACGAATTACGGTGAATCTGGCTCCGGCAGATATTCCAAAAGCCGGTCCTATGTATGATTTGCCGATTGCGCTCGGTATTCTCATTGCTTCGGAACAATTTATTCCCCAAAAAGAAAAAAATGCTTTATACCTAGGGGAACTTTCCCTGGACGGCGGAGTAAAGCATACCAACGGTGTTCTGCCGCTCACCCTTTTTGCCAAAGATGAAGGAATTTCTTCCGTATTTGTGCCCGCAGTGGATGCCAACGAAGCAGCGGTGATTAAAGGCATTACCGTATATCCGGTACATTCTCTTATTTCCCTTTTTCATCACATGAACGGTCTTTCTGAAATTACACCCATACCGCACATTTCATTTTCCCAGATGAACACATCCCAGCATTTTGAATTTGATATGTCTGATATCCAGGGCCAGGAGCAGGTGAAGCGCGTGTTGGAAATTGCAGCAGCCGGCGGGCATAACCTCTTCATGAAAGGGCCGCCCGGAGCCGGCAAAACGCTTCTTGCCCGTACGCTCCCTTCCATTTTACCGTCATTGACCGAGGGAGAAGCGCTTGAGGTAACGAAAATTTATTCTGTGACCGGCAATCTGCCGCAGGGAGAGTCGATTATGAAATACCGGCCGTTTCGGTCTCCCCATCACACCACATCCAGAATCGGCCTTATCGGCGGGAGCGCTCACCTATCCCCCGGCGAGATATCGCTTGCCCACAGGGGCGTTTTATTCCTGGATGAGTTTCCGGAATTTCCAAGGCACGTCTTGGAAGCGTTGAGGCAGCCAATGGAGGACGGGATAGTAACCATCTCACGGGCAGCCGGTGCCGTGACCTACCCGTCGAAATTTATGCTTGTGGGAGCAGCCAATCCCTGCCCCTGCGGCAATTACGGATCACAAACCAAACAATGTACCTGTCTTCCGGGAATGGTATCGAGGTACAGAAAGCGGATTTCCGGACCCTTATTAGACCGCATTGATTTACACGTTCATGTGCCTGCAGTTCAACCTGAGAAATTGACCATGAACAGCCAAAAAGGAGAATCATCCGAAAGCGTTCGGAAACGGGTGCAAAAAGCCAGAATTCTTCAGGGAAAACGGTTTGTAAAAATCGGTATTCCTTCAAATGCTGAGATGAGTAATAAAATGGTGAAGGAATTCTGCCCTTTATCGGATGAAACAACGAATTTTTTACGTCAGGCAATCTCTCAATTTTCCTTATCCGCCAGGGGGTACTACCGGATGATTAAAGTAGGGAGAACGATCGCGGATCTTACAGGAGAGGTGGACATTGCTACGTGCCATATCGCCGAAGCGCTTCAGTATCGGCCGATTGAAGAGTAATGTGACGGGCACGAAAAAATATCTATTAAACCTCTGTAAACGAATGCACAATTTGGGGTAAGTTCTGTATAACTTTGTATTTCTTTATACGCATATTTTTTACTAAAAAGCACCTCATTGCCGTTAAGAGAATACATAAGCCCCCACCTCAATAGATATGTTATAGGAAGATTATGTGCAAGAATATTGAATGTAGTACCATTCTCATAAGTCAAATTTTTAATAACGGATTTCCACGGAAAAAAACTAATGATGTATTTTCCGGGTTGTATGGGCAGAAGATATGCGTGTGTAAAATAATTTCCAATAAACAGAATTAAAATAAAGATGAGTATTATTTTTTTCCATAGCGTTCGGATATTCATCGCGCATTCTGAAAAACAAAAAATGAATCCAAGCGGTACTATCTGCAAACTCCGTATGTGAAATAATTTAAACGGAGTCAAAACTGATAGGAGTGTACCTGCCAGCGAAATCACCGCAGAGAGAAGAATCAGGCGAATGGTAAAAGGGCATTTTTTTACAAATACTTGATACCCACCGATAATAAAAAGTATCCAAAGTACGACAGTCATTGGTATTACGTCATGTGAACCGAGGAAATAAGGAATAAAAAAAGCCGGATTCCAATATGGTTCCATCCATCGTATTCCCTCTATACCACGCTGATAGAAAAGTATCATATTCGGATAGAGGAGTATAAACAGTATGGTATCAACAACTATTATTTTCAGAGGAATATATTTTTCTTTATCATTTTTAATGAAAGAATAAAATACATATATGCAACCAAGAGGTAAGAAATACCACAAAAATGCATAGTCGCTATATAATCCGACGATATTTATCAGTCCAAACAGGATATACTGTTTTTTCAGAAGAAAGAAGAGTGATAAGAGAATACACGTATCAATGAATGTGTACATCCGTACATTCCAGTCAAAGAGTAAAAAGTATCCGGAAAAGATATAGAAAAAAACCAAAAGTGATCCATACGTCGCATTTCGTATTTTTCTGCCCAGTTGATAGAGAATGAGCGTATTGAGAAGAAAAAACAGGAGTGTATTTAATCGCATCCAGAATAGATGCATGGATACAAAAGACCATACTTTCAAAAGAAGATAATACCCCGGAGTATGTACCGGATCCGTAAAACCTGTGATTATCCGGAAAAATGGCGTTGTACTTGCCCAAATGGAATACGCTTCGTCATGCCAAATCGGTAATGTGAGAGACAGATACAGGCGGGAGATAAATCCGATAAAAATAGTTGAAAAAAGAAATATTGGTACCCACGGGATCTGTTTTTTTTCCATATAATACATTCATTATAAACGAACCCCCTCTTTCTTGTGTAGAAAGAGGGGGTTAAGGCAGCCCCGATTTGATCGGGGAAAAATTCTTAATTAAAAATTCCCTTATCCGCCGATTTTGAACATGCCAGTTCCGCATTTCGGGCATTTGCCTTTTAATGCCGGTTTGCCGTTCTTCAGAGTTACTTTTACTGCATTTGGATCTTCCTGTTTTGCTCTGCATTTGACACAATACATCGTTGCCATACTTTTTCTCACCTCCTTTAGAAACACTTGGCGAATTTATGAGCGTAGTGTTTCTAAAGCCCGTCCGTAGTCCCGCTTAGCGGGACGAAGGAGGGCTACTCAAATTTTTACCCTATCACTCTCCACAAAATAATTTGTCCGATAAGAATGCATCCGGTAAGAATAAGTGTCATCAACAGGTCTTTTTTTATTGCCAGGAACTCATGTGGATCAAGAGCAATAGCGTCGGAGTGTTCATTTTTTGGAGGAGAGTGTTGCAGGGAAAATGTTGGGACACCTGATGTTGGAGCAGATGCGGTATCATGTCGCGTAACGATTTCTGTCGCCTCCGGACGGGCTGAAACAATCGATAGTTTCCGTCTGTATTCTGCTATGATTTTTTCCTTTTTTGTTTTTTTTGGCATACCAGGTAGTGAAGTTTCGATAGCTTCAATCCGTACATGGTTTGAAGCGTACCACAGCTTCATTAGCCTTGTCAATCGGAAAGAGCCTCAAAAAGCCATTGACAAAAATTTGCTGACCCCGTAGTATGATGCATACAAAGAGTGTTCACTTCCTATGTCTCTGGTAACTCTCAGCATTATCATATTTGGCCTTTGGAACATCACCCTTTCTGTACTCGTTTTTCGGATGGTGTCCCATTACAATCGTTTGACTGAAGGCGTAAGCACGCACACGCTCAAAGAGTCATTGGAAAAAATACTCGATGCGTACGTAAAAAATAAAAAGGATATCGCTGGTCTCTCTCAGTCACTAACAAGGCTTGAAAGTGAGGGAGACACACATTTACAACGGATCGGCATCGTCCGGTTCAACCCTTTTTCCGACACAGGAGGCAGTCAGAGTTTTACGATGGCGCTTTTGGACAAAGGGGACAACGGTGTCGTGATGACATCTCTCTATGCACGGACCGGCAACCGGTGGTATATTAAATATATTAAAAACGGCGTTGGACATGATGTCGAGCTTTCAAAAGAGGAAAAAGCGGCTATAAAAAATGCGAAATGATCCATATCATCCCGAGCTAAGTCGAGGGATCCCGTTTAGGATCGAGATGACACAATCATGAAATAATTTTAAATTATGATTGAACAAACCATATCTTCAGTAAAAACAGAAAGGCTGGCTATGAATATCAAACAAAAACAGTTTGTTTTTTTTGGCGTAATTGGAATTGCACTCTATCTTCTGTCTACCGGGATTTCTTACGGTCTTTTTTCAACGTTCGGGAAAAAAGAGATAAAAACGATTGCTCCGACGACTCTGACGGTTCCTTCACAAAAACCGCAGCGGCATTTTACGAGCGACCCTTCAGTTCCCAAAGATCAGGCGTGCCCCATAAACGGAGAGATGTATACCAAAAAGGAAAAGGAAATCTGGGATAAACGGCGGCCCTTGGCTGTCATGATTGAAAATCATGAAGAAGCCAGGCCTCAGTCAGGGATTTCGTTTGCGGATGTTGTGTATGATTCAGTCGCTGAAGGCGGGATTAGCAGATTTATGGCGGTTTTTTACTGCGGTCTCTCTACCGGCAATGTGCTTATAGCGCCGGTCAGAAGTGCACGAACATATTTTTTACCGTGGGTTTTGGAATATGATGCGTTGTATAACCATGTCGGAGGAGCCGGGAATTGCAGCGATGACACGGTAGATGAACGGGCCAAAGCCCTGTGTCAGATAGACCAGTGGCGTATCAAAGACCTGGATCAATTCGGCATCTCATTTCCGACCTGTTACCGGAATTATGACCGGCTGGACCATCCGGTAGCTACAGAACATACCATGGTCTGCCAGACGGATAAACTTTTTAAACTAGCGTCTGACAGGGGATGGACGAATGTAGACAGCAAAGGCGTCGCGTGGGATAAAAAGTTTGAACCGTGGAAATTTAAAGACGATGCCAAAGAGGCGGATCGGGGAACTACCAATTCCATCAGCTTTGTTGCCTGGAAAGGGTATGAGAAGGATTATGGCGTTGAATGGGTGTATGATAAAGCAAGTAACTCGTATAAACGCAACAACGGCGGTAAACCGCATACAGATTTGGAAACGGAGGAACAACTTACTGCTAAAGCAGTCGTTATCGTGTTTGTCAAAGAAATCGGTCCAGTTGACGACCACATGCATCTTCTCTATAACAACATTGGCTCCGGTTCAGGACTTCTTTTCCAGGACGGAAAGGCAGAAAAAATCACATGGGCAAAAGAAGACAGAGCTGCAAGGACAAAATTTATGAACGCGAGCGGGAAGGAAATCCAATTGACTCGCGGGCAGGTATGGATTCATATGCTGCCGACAGGAACGACAGTAACATACTAATAAGATTCATTCCTGCCCCTAACTTGACTAAAGCAAGATATGCCAGGTAGTGAAGTTTCGACACGCCTTTCACTTTGCTGTAAACAGTAACTATCTGGATGTAAATAAAAGCATGATAATGGAAAGGAAGTTGAGTTTTTGACGGCGTAAAACGGCAAAGATCGAAACTCTACTACCTGGTATGCCTCTTGAAGATGTCATTATTTCTCGGGTGAGAAGAAAAATTTTAGAACTGTTTCTGACTAACCCCGGATCCATATTTCATGTGCGGGATATCGTGAGGCGGGTTTCGGAAGAGATTAATGCGGTACGGCGGGAACTTTTGCACATGGAAAAGGCGGGAATGGTAACCAAAGAACAGCGGGCAAACCGGTTGTTTTACACCTTCCGCAAAGACTATCCGTTATATTCTAACCTCTTAGAATTGATTATAAAATCTACAGGATTAGGATGGGAACTGATAAAACGGAGGGCAAAGTTGGGGAAAATAAAATTTATTATGTTTTCCGGAAGATTTATCAGGGGAATTGTACCCAAAAACGCCAATGACATAGACATCCTGATTGTCGGAAATATCGTTCTCCCGGAACTTTCCCAGCTCATTAAATCCGAAGAGGCAAAACGGGGAAGAGAAGTTAATTATACGGTGATGACGGAAGAGGAATTTGATTTCCGAAAAAGAAGGAGAGATCCTTTTGTCGTTTCCATTCTCGAGGGGTCCCGGGTTATGATTATCGGAGATGAAGAAGAGTTGGTGCACGCTTCATGAAAAATCCCAAGAAACTATTCATCCTTATTCTTTGCCTGACGGTTGTTGCAGCGGTTATTGATTTACCGGAAAAATTTACGCTTTCCATCCCATGGCAGGGAAAAACAATACAAAAAGAAGTTAATCCGCCGCGGTTGGATATCCAAATTGGGGGTTTGAAGATACAAAAAACATTCACGACGCATTTGGGACTGGATTTGGCTGGAGGAACTCATGTAGCGCTTGAGGCGGATATGAAGGATATTCCGGCAGCAAGTCGCATGGACGCTTTGGAATCATCCCGGCAGGTCATTGAACGCAGGGTGAATTTTTTTGGGGTTTCCGAACCGCTTGTCCAGCACGTCAAAAGCGGGGAGGCCTATCGGGTGATTGTTGAGCTTCCCGGAGTCACGGACGTGGAACAGGCGCTTTCTCTCATCGGGCAGACGGCAAAACTCGAATTTCGCGAATTGACTGAAAATCAGGAATCAACTCAAGCCGCGTTTCTTTTTCCGACACTTGAAAATACAAAACCTGTTGGATTAACCGGAAAGGATTTAAAGAAAGCAGCACTTTCTTTTAACAGCAACAACGGCGAACCGGAAGTGGCAATCGAATTTACCGCAGATGGCGGTAAAAAATTTGCGGAGGTGACCAAGCGTTTGATCGGCAAGCCGCTGGCTATCTTTTTGGATGACACAGCGCTCATGTGGCCGACTGTCAAATCCGAAATAACGGACGGGAGCGGAGTCATATCCGGAGGATTCACATCCGATCAGGCAAAACGGTTAGCGCTCCAGCTCAACGCCGGAGCCTTACCCGTACCGGTTGCGGTGGTGGAAAAGAGAATCGTCGGAGCGACTCTCGGAGGGATTTCGGTTTCCAAGAGCGTGCAAGCTGGACTTATCGGACTTTCGATCGTTGCCCTTTTCATGATTTTAAAATACGGATGGCTGGGACTTTACGCGGATTTTGCGCTTTTGGTGTACGGACTTCTTACCCTGGCAATGTACCGGATTATCCCTATCACCCTTACTCTTCCGGGAATTGCGGGGTTTATTCTTTCCATCGGCATGGCAGTGGATGCCAATATTTTAATCTTTGAACGGTTTAAAGAGGAATTGCGGAAAGGCAAACCATGGCAGATTGCCATGGAATTGGGGTTTGGGAAAGCATGGGACAGCATCCGGGATGCAAATTTTACGACCATCATCACATCCCTTATTCTTTTTAACCCCGGAAACTGGAATTTCCTTCCAAGTTCAGGGTTGGTGAGAGGTTTTGCTGCAACGCTCTTTTTAGGAGTGATCATCAGCTTGTTTACCGGGATTATCGTGACGAGAACATTTATCCGCGTTCTTTATAAAGGTCCCAAAGGAGGAAACGCATGATACGGTTTTCCAAATATATTTGGCTTTACGTTTTGCTTTCGTCTTTTGTTTTGATTCCCGGAGTCTATTCGCTCCTCCGGTGGGGCCTCCGGCCGTCTGTTGATTTTACCGGAGGCACGGTATTGGAGGTAAAATCGGAAAAGCCACTTGCCAGAGATGTTATACAGGCACTCGCGAAAAAAAATTCAATCGATTTGATTGAAATCACCCAAAGCCCGGGGAATAGTTATACCTTCCGCATGAAACCCACGGCAGAAAGTACGGTTGATGTATTTCAGCAGGGGTTACATGAGGAAGGAGGGGGAGGAACCATTGATATTTTAAAGAAAGACACCGTCGGTCCGGTCATCGGAAAAGAATTGTTGTATAAAACCGTTGTTTCGTCGATTTTCGTATTGATTGCCATTCTTTCGTATGTTGCCTATGCATTTAAAAGCGTTAAATTCGGCATCTCCGCTATCGCATCTTTGATCCATGACATGCTTGTCATGTTTGGTAGTTTTTCCCTCCTTGGGCATTTTTTCGGTGTTGAAGTGGACACGCTTTTTGTTACTGCATTTTTGACGACCATGAGCTTTTCCGTACACGACACCATTGTTATTTTTGACCGCATCAGGGAGTACCGCAGGAAAGATACAAGGACGAAACTGTCAGACGTATGCGACGTTGCCCTGACGGAAACCATGGGGAGGTCGCTGGTCAATTCATTCACCATTATATTTATGCTTTTATCACTAGCCCTCATGGGAGGCGCGACCGTCCGTTGGTTTGCTGTTGCACTCCTTATAGGAACAATCACAGGGACCTATTCATCGCCGTTTGTGGCTACACCGGTTTTGCTTCTTTTAGATAGATGGGAACGAAATAAGAGTGGAAAGTTTTAAACTAACTGCCGAATAATTATAAACGGGTCCTGCCACTCGCGTGTCCCGCAAACATCCTCATGAACGCGGAGATGTTGTTGAATTTCCTTTCTCCCGGATGGCCGTTGGATACACGAGTCCTACGCTTTTGACAGCTGCACGCTATTGCGGGTGTTTGCGGGATGCCCTCGTTCGTGTCACCCGTTCTTATAAAATTCGGAATGAATTTTGTTTATCCTAACGTAAATCATAATATGTTATTCATTTACAAATAAGAATGGGTGGTGTACGTTTGGGGACCCCCGTCGAGCGCCCGCAGTTCCGCAATCTGCTACATATATCCCAGCGGTAACAACGATAGATATTCATGTGGTCAGAAGACGTATTAAAGCACCAGAGTGGTTTGCGGGACGAGGACGTCGGACGGGGAAGAACGTACGCCAGGACCCATTTACTATAAATAATCTAACCTTATTTGCTTTTCATTTCCTCAATTTTAGACAAAAGAAGATCCCGGTCGTTTGCCAGTTTTCCCTCGTCAATTTGGGCAAACAATGCATTCAGCGTTTCTCCGATAATAGGTCCCGGCGGGCAGTCAAAAATTTTCATGACGTCAAATCCGTTGACTTTCAGGTCACGCACGGAAAACGGTTGTTTCTGTACGTCCTCCAATCGCTTTTTAAAGAGTTCCAACCGCCATGATGTTTCCCTGGCTCCTCCGCCAAGCCTGTCGCCGATTCTAAGCGCCAAGATATCATCAAGATTTTCTTTTCCCGCGTGCCGGATAAACCGACGTATTGCACTATCGGTTTGTCTCTCATCGACACTGAACTGGTGCCACCGAATAAGCGTCAGGATTTTATCCGTTTCATTTTTAGAGAGCCGGAGACGGCTGCAGATGGTTTTTACAATTCTGGTTCCTACTAGTTCGTGGTTGTAAAACGTGATAAGTCCATTAGGGTCTTGCTTGAACGTCGGCGGTTTACCGATGTCATGAAGGAGTGTGGCCAAACGAACAATAGGATCCGGCGAGGGGCAATATTTCATGGACATGACGGAATGCATCCCCACATCATAGAGGTGATGACGTTTCGGACTTTTTTGAGGAGTAGCAAACGACGCGTCAAGTTCAGGAAGGATATAGGAAAGGATATCCGAATTTTTCAAAATAAGGATACCGTCTGAGGCATATGCGCTTTTGATTAGCTTGAGCAGTTCATCACGAACCCGTTCGCTGGAAATTTCCGTAATGAGTTTTGCCAATGTTTTTATGGCCTGAAACGTGTCTCCTTCGATGGTAAATCCGAGTTCTGAGGCAATCCGTACTGCCCGCATTAGGCGGAGTGCGTCTTCGGAAAACCGTTTCTCAGCATTTCCGACAGCTCTCATGATCTTATTGTCAATATCAGACATCCCATTAAAGGGATCAAATATCGTCTTCCCGTCATATGCGATCGCATTGATGGTAAAATCCCGTCTTCCTAAGTCTCCTTCAAGCGTTTTTCCCCACACTACTTTATCCGGATGTCTTCTGTCCGCATACCCCTCTTCGCTCCGAAATGTTGTTATTTCATAAATATCTACGGGTTCTTTTTCATTTTTTAATTGGTCGGATTGGTCGGATTGGTAAATTTTCACTCCTACCGTTCCAAACTGGTTATCATAAAAACTGTCAGGAAATAATTTAAGAATTTCCTCCGGAGTTGCGTCTGTCGTGAAATCCCATCCATATGTCGATTTTCCCATGATGATGTCCCGCACTGAACCTCCGACAGCATACGCCTGAAAACCTTTTTTTGAAAGAGTGTCGATTATTGCTTGGGCTTTTGGTGGGAGAGGAATCATTGTGAAAATTCGAAATCCAAATATCGAAATACGAAACCCTCCTTCGCTCTTACGAGCTTCGGATGGGCAAAGCAATTTTGAATTTGCTTCGCCGGCCGTAGCTTTAGCGAAGGCTGGTTTCGAATTTCGGATTTCGTGCTTCGGATTTACCAACGACAACGTCGTTGGTTCTATGATACCATAGAGGCCATGAAAAAATGGAATGATGAGGACATTCTTATTACTATACTTCGAAACCGCGGGATAAGTTCAAAAAAAGATATAGAAGCATTTCTTCACCCTAAACATCCCGATCAATTATCTTTGGCGGATGTTTCCCTTGATGAAAAAAGTATGAAAAAAGCAATTACCAGAATACTGAAAGCAATCAAAACAAAAGAATCCATTGTCGTGTATACGGACTATGATGCGGACGGATTAACAGGAGGAGCTATTGTTTGGGAAACCGTGTATAAACTCGGAGGCAGGATTATGCCGTATGTCCCTCATAGGGTTGAGGAAGGGTATGGGTTGACGGAAAAAGGCATTGATGCGGTTTTAAAAAACTTTCACCCGACACTTCTTATTACCGTTGATCACGGGATTACGGCTTTCAAAGAAATTGAGTATGCCGAATCAAAAGGGATGGATGTCATTGTCACTGATCATCATATGAAACCAAAAAAGCTTCCTGACGCTCTCATTATCCACACAACCAAACTATCCGGCGCCGGCGTCGCCTTTTTCCTCGCTAAAGAACTAATCACACGTGTCATTGCGATCCGCCAGCCGGCGGAGAAGCAATCTTTACAATTAAATAATGTACCAATGCAACAATTTCTTTATGAACTTCTCCCACTAGCTGCTATAGGTACGATTGCGGATATGATGCCTCTTTTGGGCACCAATCGATCGATAGCCAAATACGGGCTTGAGGAATTGAGAAAAACCAATCGCGTAGGACTTCTTTCTCTCATGGAGGAAGCAGGGGTGAGGAAGGATCAGTTGACTGCCTACAGCATCTCCCACATGCTCGCCCCACGCCTGAATGCCATGGGGAGGATGGAACATGCCCTCGACGGCCTGAGGCTTTTGTGCACGAACAGTCGGGAGAAAGCTGTGCAGCTTGCATCAAAGCTTGGGCTCACAAACCGTGAGCGTCAACAGCTGACTCTCGATACGACGATTCACGCCAAAGAGTATGTTCAAAGGGAATATGGGGAGACAATCAAGAAAAAACTCCTGTTCGTCGCCCACCAGTCGTACAGCCAGGGTATTATCGGATTGGTCGCCGGCAAACTCGTGGAAACATATTACCTGCCAAGCATTGTTGTATCCATTGGAGAGGACATAAGCAAAGCTTCAGCCCGGTCCATCAAAGGATTTGACGTCGTTGAGGCTATCAGATCTTTTTCTCACCTTCTGGTAGACGTGGGAGGCCATCCGCTGGCAGCCGGATTTACTGTTAAAACTGAGAAATTGCAGGAACTTCAGGAACAGCTTGAAAAGCTGGCTCAAAAGGAGATTACGGATGCCATGCTCAAGCGTCCGGTGCCGATTGACCTTGAGCTTCCGCTTGGAGAGGTAACCGAAGAGTTGTATGAACAGCTCCAACAGCTGCAGCCCTTCGGCTTTGGCAATCCCGACCCTGTTTTTTTGTCAAAAGGAGTAAAAGTTATGGATTTCCGGAAAATCGGATTAGACGGCAAACACCTGAAATTCCGTATTTCTTCTAACAATAGAGCAACCCGCTTCGACTCGAAATTTTCAGCGAGGCGAGTGAAACAATGTAACAATGCAACGTTTGACGCCGTCTTTTTCAACCACGCTAGTTTTTCCGATGACCTCAAACCGGATCAGCCGGTTGATATTGCTTACACCATTGACCTGAATGAGTGGAATGGAAACCGGCAGTTACAGCTAAAGGTGAAAGATATTCAGTGATTGAAATAATGTATGATTACCGTGTTTGATATCTTGCTTCAGATTGAATAGAACCATCTTGGTTAAATATTGTTTCCTTTATAGCCTTTAGTCTACCGTGATGGTCAAAAACATGTGCTGTCTCCTTAAGTAATGGTATGACTGCAGGCCCCATATTTTCATAGAGTATAGGATTATCTGTAAGACCAAGTCTTGCCCAAACTTCTTGGAGAGAAACCGTGATTGCTTGATGGAATTCTTGTGAATGAATAACAACGCTATGTTCTCCACCTCCCCGAGGATCACCATTCTGTAGAAATTTTCCATCAATTCGTCCGGTGACGATGCTTGTATTGTGTTTTCGATTTTCTTGATTACTCATATGGATCATTATGTTGTTATCGTAATAAAAAAACCTCCTTTTTTGGAAGGAGGTTGGTTTTTTAATACACTGGTGATTTTTTTTCACCACCCAACCTCTCCTTCGACAGGGAGGGTCATAATACGGATACAATGCACAGATTGGTTGTTCATAATACTCGCATTGTTTTATATCAGACAACATCAATTCTTGTCAAGCGGGAAAAAGGAACGTACAATGATACACATGGCCCGGCCATCGTCCTTTTTTCACTATAGTAGCCGAAAATCGCCGTTTTTGTGGCTGAGATTTATCTTTCTTATCTTTCTTATCCTTCTTATACCTCTTTTTCATCTGGTGAATAATAAAAAAGACCTTTTGATAAAAGAGATATCTTTCAATTCTACCCCCACGCCTCCGATGCCTATTCCGTCTCCGGCGCCCTATCCGGTAAATACTACCGGTGTATACCCGGGCGACGAGGTATCTGCAGCCGGTGTGGTGGTGGTGGACGTTGATTCCCATGTGTATTTATACAAGCGCAATGATGATATGCTTCTGTCTCCTGCTTCAACCACAAAACTTATGACCGCGCTTGTTGCACTTGACGTATATAATCTTGAGGATGTTGTAACGGTGGCATCGGTATCTGCAAGCGGTCAATCGATGGGGCTTATTGCGGGAGAAAAAATAACTGTTGAAAATCTTCTGTATGGAGCCCTTATTCAGTCGGGCAACGATGCAGCGTTTACTCTTGCCCAGCACTACCCACAGGGGGGAGACAAATTTATTGATCTCATGAATAAAAAAGCACAAGCGCTTCACATGGATCAAAGCTATTTTACCAACCCCATGGGATTTGACGGAGGAGAACATAAGGTGACACCGAGAGATTTATCGCTTCTTGCTCTTGCTGCGATACAGAATAAAACCATTGCAAAGATGGTGGCTATCCCCCAGATTACGGTTTCCGATGTGAATCATGTGTACTTCCACAAGCTGTCAAACATCAATCAGCTGTTAGGAAAAATTCCGGGAGTAGGAGGCATCAAAACCGGGTGGACCGAAGCCGCGGGAGAAAATCTTATTACGTATGTTGAACGGAACAACCGGAAAATTATTCTTGTCGTTCTTCATAGCAGGGATCGGTTCGGAGACACCATCAAACTCATTGATTGGGTATTTGACAATTACCGATGGGAAGAGATGGGGAAATGAATCTAGAATTCAGAATCTAGAATTCAGAATAAATGAAAATCAATTCTGAACTCTGAATTTTAAACTCTGAATTGTTTTACTCTGTCCATGGGGAAGCTACTGCAGGAACGTAGGCCATAAATCCGTTATCACCCTCAAATACAAAGATCGGCTGCAGATATGTCTGCGATTCCAGTGAATCATAATATCCCAGATATATTTTTCTGATGATGACGTCTTTTTTGTCTCCTTTCGGGAAACGCGCGATATATGCGCCACCGCTTTGGAGTTCCTGCCATGCCTGTGTGCTGGTTTTGAGCGTATAGGTAGCGGTCGTTAGGGGATCGATAGGCCAGTAATTATAGGTAAATTCCAAAAGCCGTTTTTTGGAGAGCTTTGATCCGGAATAGATAAACGTAATCGGACCTTGGTCAGGATTTGGGTAGAAAATTTTAGTTGCAGCAATGTCTCCCCTGAAATAATCGATCCGCAAAGCGTCCGACTGTGAATGGCTGGTTGTAGGAATAAGTGTGTCTCCTGAGAATTTCAGAAATTGAACATGAGTTGACCCGTCGGCTATATCAGACGGATACAGCTGAAAATTCTGGAGTATGCCCTGAGCCTCCATAAGCGCGGTTTGGGCAAGCGGTACATCGCGCTCGGTAAAAAGCGACGGGTCCTGCCGGTAAAGATACCGTAAGGTAAAATTTTTCGATACGATATCGTATTGCATTTGCCGCAACGGTTCCTGCGGATCAGTGAATATGTAGAGGTATTTTGATTCCTGCACCGGTTCATTGGCGAATTCCAGCTGTTTGGCAAATTCCTTCGTGTTTGTCAGAGCCAGCAGGTTTGCGGGATTTTTCGGCATAAAAAATACCATTGCCGATTCGGATGCAGGAGGAACATAGCCCTCAACCGTTTCCAGGCGGTACCGAAGATCCGTCGGCTCCGTTGTTTTAGGAAATTGTATCGCGGGGAGTTTGCCGAACGCATGATTGGCAGGCGTTGGCGGAGGAGGAAAGAGCATGAGCCAAATGGCGGCAAATATTCCCCAGCTTAACCGCAAAATAAGATAGGCAATCAGCCCGAGTATCGCCCAATTGATAGCGCGCCTGGTGTGGTATGCGGTGATAGTCAGGGATGCCATATGAAAAAAAAGTATATCGTATCCAGTATAAAGTATACAGTATTTGTCTTGAGCATATTTGTCCTATACGTCTTATTTGTCTTATGTGTCTTATCCTAAATTCCCTAACTATTCCTTTCGTGATATGATCACGATATGACACCCGTTCGGACACGCATTGCTCCTTCTCCTACTGGTCTTGATCTCCATATCGGCAATGCCTATACGGCTCTCATCAATTATGTCGTAGCGAAAAAACACAAAGGACAGTTTATTATCCGCATTGAGGATACAGACAGAACACGGCTCATTGAGGGATCCGAACAACGGATAGTGGAGTCGCTTACGTGGTTAGGTATTCCTCATGACGAAGGACCGGATATCGGAGGACCGTATGCTCCATATCGGCAATCTGAACGGTTAGGCATGTATAAAAAATATGCTGAGAAGCTGGTAGAGAACGGTCATGCATATTATTGTTTTTGTTCATCTGATCGATTGGAGGCAATGAGGAAAAAACAGGAAGAGGGTCACCAGCCGCCAATGTATGACGGCCTGTGCAAACGTATTCCTCATGAAGAGGCTATAAAGCGGATAAGAGCAGGAGAGAAATATGTCATGCGTCTGAATGTCCCTGATACCGGGACAACAACGTTTCACGATCTTATTCGGGGCGATATTTCTTTTGAAAATAAACTTATAGACGATCAGGTGATCCTGAAGTCCGACGGATACCCCACGTATCATTTGGGGGTGGTTGTCGATGATCATGAAATGAAGATTTCGCATGTTATTCGGGGTGAGGAGTGGATTTCCTCAACTCCAAAGCATATTCTTTTGTACCAATTTTTTGGCTGGGATGTACCCGTATATGCGCACCTTTCAGTTCTTCGAAATCCCGATAAAAGTAAATTAAGTAAGCGTAAAAACCCGGTGTGGGTCGGGGAGTACCGGAAACGCGGATTTTTGAAAGACGCAATGCTTAACTATCTTGCACTCATGGCATGGTCGCATCCCTCGGGAAAAGAATTGTTTTCGGTTAAGGAGATGATGGAGGTATTTGACCTTTCCCAAATCCAGACAACAGCGCCTGTTTTCGATCAGGAAAAACTGCGCTGGATGAATGGAGAATACCTGAGGAAAATTCAGAATTCAGAATTCAGAATTCAGATTTATGAATTCTTCAAAAGGAAATATCCTATTGAAATGATTGAAAAAGTGCTTCCGTTGCTTACAGAAAGAATGAAAACATTGGCAGAATTCGAAAGTTTGGCAGGATTTTTCTTCGAGCGGCCAAAAGAATATGAGCGACCTTTAAAGGTGACACCTTTAAAGGTAGGGATAGAAGCATTAACGGAAAGCGAATGGAACCATGATGCCATGGAAAAAGCAATTCGCGATGCATCAGATAAAGAAGGTGTACAAGCAAAAGACGTGTTTATGGAGCTTCGTGTGGCAATCACCGGCAAAACCGTCGGCCCGCCGCTTTTAGAGTCTCTTGAAATCCTTGGGAAAACAGAAACACTAGAGAGAATTTCCAATTGGTAAATTGGTCGGATTGCTTGCCCGCCGAAGCCTTGGCGAAGGAGGGGTCCAATTTCTATTCCATCCGCTCCATCCAATGCCGGTCGGTTTCTACGGTGATGTCCACAAACACCTTTTTCTTCGTTGCAGTTTCCATCTCTTTCCGTGTCGCCATGCCGATTTCCCTGATCATCCTGCCGTTCTCTCCGATAATCATTTTTTTATACCGGTCGTCTGACGTAAGAATGCGGGCTTTGATATAGAGAGCGCTATTGGGCCGCTCCGTCACTTCATCAACAACAGAAGTGAGCGTGTACGGCACTTCTTCGCGTAAAAAAAGATATGCTTTTTCCCTGATCAGTTCTGCGATGAATAATTTACTGTCCATGTTCAGCCCCGGATGAACAAGTGATGCGGTGTCAACCAAGGGAGGGCGTTGGGGAAGATAGGAAAAAATGCGGTCAAGGAGCGTAGTGAGATTTTTATGTAAAAGTGCCGATATTTCTATTACTTCCGAAAATTCCTCTTTCATGAATTCATACTGGATGATGTGTGTCGGACTTTTTATATCGATTTTATTGATGACCATAATTTTGGGAATCGTTGCTTTTCGTACGATACCCAGAACACGGTTTTCCTCTAGATCGCGCTCTCTGGTATGATCCACCAGGTAGAGGATCAGGTCTATATTTTTTGAGAGTTCCGATTGGGCAGCACTATTGAGTCGTTGGGAGAGCGGATTTGATGATCGTGCAAATATTCCCGGGGTGTCCACAAAAACAATCTGCCCCCGGTCATCTTCAAACACTGCCTGTATAGGGAAGCGGGTGGTTTGCGGTTTAGGGGACGTAATCGAAACTTTCTGTCCGATGATGTTGTTGACGAGCGTTGATTTCCCCGTGTTGGGGCGCCCGATAAGAGCGACTATTCCACATTTCATGATAGTATTGTACTATAATACCGGGAAGGAGGAATACATGAAGAACATACTCGTTATTTCTTTTTCTGTTCTTGTCACCCTTTTTATCATCGCCGGCATCACCGGATTTTCCTATTTCAATAAACGCCTGACGGAATCGAAGAATTGGAAAGAGTCGGCAGAAACTCTGACAGAGAGCGGGAAAAACATTCTCTCATTGCCTCCTCTTGAAACAAAACAGAATATGGGAGCGGTTGAAACATCCCTTTTTGTTCAGGTTATTTCTCCATCGGACGGGTCGACAGTAACTTCTCCCTATATAACGCTTCGGGGAAAGACAGTAGCTCAGGCAGAAGTATTTGCCAATGATAAAGAAACGGTTGCGGATGCCCAGGGGAATTTTTCCGTTGGACTGACCCTGGAAGAAGGAGAAAATCCCATCATGGTTGTTGCCAATGATGTAAGCGGCAACGTCGGGGAAACGGAAATTACCATCATGTACGAAACATCAGAATAAAAATTACGCTATTTTTTAAGGAGGAATATATGCGAAAAACATATGTCGGAATAGCACTGAGTATCGGGATAGCACTTTTTATTACCATTCCTGTCTATGCAGTCGCCCTGCCGGTTCAGCAGGTCCGGAAACAAATACAGGAAGAGCGGAAAGAGATAATTCAGGAACGAATTGCTACCCTGTCAGGGGTGAATGCATGGGTGCGTACAAGAGCAGCTCTCATCAAAGCAACGGTACTGGGGAAAGGAACAAATTCTTTTACGGTAAAAGGAGATAACGGGAAAGAATACACGGTTGCGTTCGACGGATCCACGCAGTGGCGGCGGAAGTTTTGGGGAAAATCAGATTTTGCGGAAATGAGTGTCAACGACGTATTGAATATTCACGGGAAATGGACCAGTGAGGAAATGACGGAGATTCAGGCCAGACTCATACGGAATATTTCTATACAAAAGCGGTACGGCGTGTTTTTCGGCACGGTGAAATCGCTCTCTTCAGGCGGGTGGGTTATGAGCACCATAAAGCGTCATGACCAGACCGTTGCTGTATCCGGAAGCACCCGCTTTATTAACCGCACCGGAGCATGGATAACGCAGGGTGCGGTTCTTGTCGGTCACAGGGTCAGGGTGCGGGGGTTGTGGGACAGCATCAACAGTACGATAACTGAAGTAACAGAGGTTAAGGATTTTGACCTGCCCGCCCGACCGACTGCTACACCCAAATCGTAATTTATTTATTATTTTATTAGTCTTATATGTCCTATCAGTCCCATCTCCTTTGCCTTAAAGTTATCTATCATTCCTCCCGAAAGCAGGAATCTATTTTTTGATGATTTTCAACCTTTTTCCTGCAAAGCAGGAACTATTGAAAATTGGTCATTGAAAATTGAAAATTAGAACATGCCTCTGTCAAAAAAATATATTCAATCGTTCCAACAGATGATTTTCGATTGGTGGAAGGCGAACAAACGCGACCTTCCCTGGCGCCATACGTTTGACCCATATAAAATTATGGTTTCAGAGGTCATGCTCCAACAAACGCAGGTGGAGCGTGTACTCACGCGATATATCGAGTTTATCGAGGCATACCCAACAGTACACTTATTGGCTCGCGCAAAAACATCAGACGTTTTACGTCTGTGGAAGGGTATGGGGTATAACAGGCGCGCTCTCTACCTCAAACAGACTGCCCAAGCCATTTTAGAGCTCCACAATGGGATTTTTCCAGTCTCAGAAGAGGCTTTGGTGAGGCTGCCCGGAATTGGCAGGTATACCGCCCGGGCAATACTCGTGTTTAGCTTCAAAAAAGACATGGCCATGGTAGATACTAATATAAGGAAGATCATTACCAATTTCTTCTTTCAGGACCAAAAACAGCCGGAAAAGGTTATTCAGGAGGTTGCCGATAAGATCTTACCCCGAGGTAAATCCTGGGAATGGCACCAAGCGATGATGGACTTTGGAGCTGATTCGCAGCTCAAAATCAAAGATCAAAAATCAAAGATCAAAAAGAAAAACAAATCAATACCTTTTTACCAGTCAAACCGCTTTTATCGGGGAAGAATTATGGATCTCTTGCGGGAGAAAAAATATGAGCATGAGACGCTTCTTGAAGAATTGGTTAAAACATTCAAAAAACCAAAATCTTTTTTTGAAGAGCGAATCGCAAGTCTCGTAAAAGACGGCCTTGCTGTCCAAAAAGAAAAATTCATCCGCCTCCCATCATAATGAACACAATGAATGGATACCACATTATTTCGCATATGCGAAATAATGTGGTAAGCTGAAAAGAAAGGGGAGTTGATTATTATGATGAAGACAGAAAATAGTGCTTCGATAGAAAAAACAGATATATATGTTGCGAATATATGCAAAAAACTCCTTGAAGCAATTGATAGAAACGACCGTCAATATTCCTATGCATCGGCAAAACGCGTGCTGTTATATATAGGCGCTGGTACTTCTATTGCCGCATCACTTTTGTCTCCCCGGTTTGGTACGACAATGGCAAAAGAGATTTTGAGAGAGATGAATAAGGAAAATACTAATTGGAAATTATTTAACACATCGTATCTAAAGCAGACATTACGCCGTTTGGAAAAGCAGAACGTTATTGAAGTAAAGGTGATAAACGGTCAAGAGGCATTTTGCATTACCAGACAAGGAAAGAGTAAATTATTGAATTTTGCACTAGATGATTTAAAAATCTCGAAACCAAAAAAGTGGGATGGAAAGTGGCGCGTCATTCTTTACGATATTGAAGTCGGGAGGAAACACGAGCAGGAAGCGATGCGTCGGATGGTGAAAAAATTGGGATTTTACCAAGTGCAGAAAAGCGTCTATATTATTCCATATCCATGTTTTGACGAGATAGAGTACCTTCGTTCATATTTTGGCATACGTGCGGAAATCAAGTATTGGCTTGTTGAACAGATTGAAGATGATAGCGCATACAGAACATATTTCGGGTTGGATGTAGCATAGATAGGTTGATTTCTTTCCGCGTGTCTGAAGATCCTAAAGATATACAAATGCCACATTATTTCGCATATGCGAAATAATGTGGCAAAGATAAATTATATTATTATTGTGTATTGTTAGGAAAGAAAGCAATCATCTGAGCAGGCCGGTCACGGACCCTCTTATCATTATAACTCAATAAGTGTCCTTGTCCTACCCTTCCCGTACGCGGACAAGAACTTCCCTAAAAAACATTTATCTATCTGAATCCATAAATATCAATATGTCCGAAATCAATTATAATTTTTCTTCTCTTCAAAACTTTAGTTTTAAATCCAGATTGCTTTAATAATGGTTCTATTACACTCGCAGTACTTTTCCCGTTAACTGTATGACAGGATATAGCTATATGTTCAACGTTAGTTAGTGTTTGTAATGCGCCTCTTACCGCTATTACTTCAGCCCCCTCTATATTCATTTTGATGAAGTGTACTTTACTAATTCCTAGATTTTTCATTTCATTATCAAGAGTTGTTTGTTGTACCTCTAAAATTGTTTTTTTTGACGTCTTAATAACAATAGAAGAATAATGATTGGCGCTTTCCAATTTTACTTCTCTTACAGTATCACCGAGTGCTTTGTTAATTAAAACAATATTCTTCAGGTTAGATTTTTTAATACTTTCTTTAAGTGTTTTCAAATTTTTAGGATCAGGCTCGAAAGCGAAAACTTTACCTCTTTTACCAACTTTTTTTGCAGCGTAAATGGAAAAACCCCCTAAGTAAGCTCCGGCATCAACAACAATTTGTCCCTCTTTAACTTTAAAAAATCTTTCAGCCCACAGTCTGATATAAAATGGGTAGAGATACTGATGTACAAATTCTATTAATTTCATTGTTTCCTGAGTAGGTCGATTACGGACCCCTTTTATCTCATACCCATCAAAAAAATATACGTTGCACCGATGAGAGTATGACTCAGCATTAAGGCATAAACATTCCTATATTTAAGGAAATTACTAGTCCAGAGTAAGCCCAAAATAAGTGAACCCAATGGTAAAAACCAATTGTGAAACGGTGTATGAATTACCATAAAGATTATTGCACTATAAAGTTTTATAAAAATCTCATTATGAGAAACGACTTCCAGTCTGGAAACTAAGTATCCGCGATACACAAATTCTTGGAGTGGAGCCGAAATAAAAATATACGTTAAAGCGGAAACGGCTATCGAGGGAGTTCGAATTTCTTCAACAAGTAAAGGTATTATCAACCATTTTTTTGCGAACTGAAAAAAAATATAAGTCAGTAACATACTAAACAGAGTTGGTATAAAAAGAGCCTTTACTGCCAGAATGAATGTACTCGAATTAAATCCGAGAAGTTTCAGGGTAATTTTCTGAGAATAAACCACAATAAAAATATATATGAGGCTGCTCATCAACACATAAATGCGGTAATGAATTAAGACTGGATAAAAGCGTAACAAAATTAAAGGGAAAATAAATAAATAAGCGGTTTCAATAATCAAAAATAATTTGTTTTTGAACATAATATTAAAAATATCTAAATTAACGCATGAATGCCAAATTTTACTGCGGGACTAGTGCTTTTTCGGGTATTTCCGCACCAAAAGACGGTGCTCCCTAGATTCTCACCTCCGGTTCGAATCTATTTTATCAATTTTTGATAAATTCTGTTGTGCAGTTTCCTTGTTGACAAACAGGTTTTAAATTGTCGCATATATGTTCTTTTCCTTTGGACGGTGGCTGAAGATTTTTTAAAGCTAACTCTTCTTTGTAAACAGAAATACAGTTTGCTGGAATAATCATACAATCCGAATCTGATTGACAAATATTTCTGATATTTTTGTTTTACTAAATATTTCGCATTTAGAGGGACTACAAACGGAAGGGCATATTTCATTGGGAAGACAAGAGGAAGTACATGATACATACTGACCGCCAATCATCTGACAGACCCTTTCATTTCTATTAGAACTCATCTCAAAACCTTGACATTATTGTTGTCCTGACAATATCCTTATATCTATATGAGGAAATTATCAGAAAAAC
>Ga0209210_1000593_pt1 | contig 36997 bp, 31 predicted proteins | sample RifGroA1_FD_183991 | JGI IMG/M metagenome (GOLD analysis project Ga0209210, IMG submission 183991) | Contaminated groundwater microbial communities from Rifle, Colorado, USA - Rifle Groundwater A1 (SPAdes) (version 2) | ecosystem: Environmental > Aquatic > Deep subsurface > Groundwater >...
AAAGCTTGACTCTGCTTACGCATTTTCAGAGTTCAATCCTGCCCGCTAGCTTGCGCAGCTAAGCAGGCGGGTCATCCCCACCCTGAAGGGTGGGGTTTTCTTGAACGCTGTTATAAAATTTGTCATTTTGCAATAGTCTGATATAATCTACCGCATGACACCCGATAATTCTTTTATTGAAAATGATACATTTTTCGGCGAACCTTCGCAGGAAAAAAATCATACCCAGTTTATGGACATTAATACAGGATTAGTAAAAAGCAGATTTGCATATAACGAAAAAGAGATCAGTGCTGAAGAATATATTACTCAAACCAGAGAGCAGTTGTTAGGATTAAAAGGCTCTTCATTAATGAAAGATATGAAATTAAAGGGTGCTGGGAAAAAAATGCGGGAAAAGCCATTAGAGGAAAGAGTAAGATTGTTTATTAACTCAGAATGGGGTTTAACCCAAGCTACTTATAGCGAGCACAGTCTCAGCGAAGGGGATCGTTTTAGAAAACTCTTGGTCAGTTTTGATGAATATTTCGGACTTAACAAGAAAAAGCCTCCGCAAAAAAAATAGCAGTCTGATTTGCTTTTATCTCCTTTTCCCTAGATAATTCTATAACCACTGAAGAAATTTTGATGTAGTTTAACGCGTTTTTACAGGGTGGAGTATGACGGCAAGTACTGCCCCACCCCGTAGATTATCGGAGTGTGGCTCAATGGTAGAGCGCTCGCTTCGGGTGCGAGAGGTTCCCGGTTCAAGTCCGGGCACTCCGACAAAAACACAATAGCGTTTCTTCAAGACTTCGGTATATGTCTTTGTCCCCACCTTCTTGAATAGGAATACGCCCGATCTGTGTCCCTTTCGGCCTCAGAAATATCCCGCCTCAAAGTGCCCAATTGAGGTTGTTCACTTTTATTGCTTCCTAAATCAGTTCTGGGTATCTTTGCCAAACCCGCTACACCCATATCGACTTCGATCAGTCCGGCAGATGTACTTGGCTTTTTTTCAGCGGATCCCCTATTAAAAAAATAAGACAGACGGTTAAAAGATTGGGCCAAAGAAAGTCTAATTCTTGTCCCTAAACCACTTGATTCATTCTTTTCAGGAGTCTCTAAAGATGTCGAAGCCAGTTCCTTGTTCCCCGCCATAATATGTCCTAATTTTAGTCCATTCAAGTTATCTCTTCAAGAGGAACACTTTATCTCCAATCCTATTGACATCGTTTCACAAAACATTTTATGCTTAGTTGTAAGAGAAGGTGTTTTTGTGGAAAATAATCTTAATTCAACGGCTATGGCTCAAAAGACTGAAGACTTGGCTAACAACCAAAACCCTTCTGAGGTTTCAGGTAACATTCAAAATGAGGCCACTCCCCAACCCCCAACAATTTCCGTCGTACCAGCTTTATCAAATGTTGCAGTTCGAGGTCAAGTTCCACAAGCCGTCTCGGCAAGTCAAAATTATCAGCTCGCATCACTTACAAAACGTTCATACGCTACATTTATTGACGGATTGATCGTTTCGGCAGTCTCGATTCTTCTCAACCTTCCAATTTATATCCAGCAATTCAAATATGTTATTGATAACGCGCAGCAAGAATATGTTGTCCAACCGCTGAACTTAACTAATCCGGTATATTATGTTTTGTCGTTTCTCAGCTTTGCGTTTTCTATCGCCTACTATATTTATTTTATCGGGAAAAGAGGTGCAACGCCGGGAAAAATGCTCTTTAAAATCAAGGTTATTGATAAAGATACACAACAACCACCTGGATATCTCAAGGCATTTTTAAGAGAAATCGTCGGGAAATTTATTTCTTCATTGGTATTGTTCATTGGCTATTTCTGGGCAATCCAAGACAAAGAAAAACAAGCGTGGCATGATAAGATTGCAAATACAATTGTTATTGTTAATACTAAAGAAAAGTGAAAACACCAGACTATTCAAAATACATCAAAACATCATTTGCGATTGCCAAAAAAAACAAGTGGCTCTGGATTTTTGGTGCATTGGTCGGTGCTGGAAACAATCTTTCTTTCGACTGGATTTCAGATTTAGCCAAAAGTAAGGTCAATGATAAACCCGCACCGGAAAATCTTTTCAGTCTTCCGGAAACTTCCGCAAAAGTTTTAGGTAGTGCAACAGATGCTATTAAGGATTGGGTTTACCATGTCCCCTTTCACAAATGGGTAATGTTGGTCGTGCTTTTGATAGTACTTGTTGCTATTGGAATCACCGCAGTTGTGATTATTCAAAACTGGGCGCGCGCGTCTTTAATTAAATCAGTAAATAAAGCACTATCCGGCAAAGAAGTAACGCTACAAAATTCCTCACCTGAAGGCTTTAAGTATCTTAAAAAGATGGTTCTTCTGTCGCTTTTGATTTTTTCTCTCACGCTCGGACTTATGGTTGCCGTTCCGCTCTTTTGGGTTGGAATTTATTTTGTAGTCCAGAGCGTCACAATATTAAAAATACTTTGGTTTATCGTCGGAGGACTGCTTGCTTTGATTATTTTCTTGATTACCTTTGCTTTAACAACAATTGTTAACATTCACGCCGAAAGGTTTATTGTTCTGAAAAATTACGCCGTTTTGCCGGCTTTTAAAGCTGCGTTCACCGCAGCCAGAAGAACTTTGCTCCCTGCAATTATTACAGGCGTTGTTAATTTCGTTTTCAGAATTATTTTTGGAATTGCCGTTGCTTTCTCAGTGGCCGTTTTTATCGGACTTCCAACATACCTGACTGTTAGAGCAGCAAGTTCAGATTTGACGCTTGCAATTATTTTGGGCACGGCAACAACAATGGCTTTTGTTATATTTATCTTCGTGGCCACCCTTTTGAGCGCTGCCGTCAACGTTTTCACCTATTCAAATTGGAATCAGCTTGTAAACGATTATTACAAAAACCAAGATCATGATTCTGGGGAAAAAGTTAAAGAAGATAATCAAAATGACTGATAAAATTAAATACGCGTCATTCTGGGAAAGGGTGCTAGCACTTCTGATCGACACGTCAATTTATTTGATGCTTATTACACTCGCCATCTTCAAAATCACGGGGGTTAACGATTTCGCCTCGCTTTTAAACAATATTTATGATTTCGTTTTGTTGAACTTGTTTTTAGCAGTTTTCATTTTCCCGATTGAAGTTGCGATGGTTTCCTTTCTTGGCGGAACACCGGGGAAGCTAATCATTGGCATTCGCATTCAAAAAGAGAGCGGGAAACTTCTTAATTGGAAGGAAGCCTTTATCAGACTCACACTTGGAAAAGCAGTTTCAGGTTTATTTTTTGGATTGGGATATGTCTGGATTTTCAGAGACGAGAAAAAAAGAGCCTGGCACGATTACGTCAACAATTCTGTTGTGGCGAAGAAAAACAATTACGGCTGGATTATTGGCTTTTTAATCTTGTGCCTGTTTTTGTTTATCAACTTTGAAACAGTGATCGGAATTGTTGCAAGCATCGGTGCAAATTCGGAGTTTTACAGCAGTTTAATTTTTGGGTAAGCAAATTTCTTCGACGAATCTTTGTAATAGATCAAATACTATAATCAGACGACTCTATCGCTTTTCGTTCCGCCTGCTTTTTTCCAGTCTTTGCAATGTAAAGAGCTTTATCCGCTTCGGAAAATATTTTAGTTAACTCTTGTTGCGGATTCTCAGATTCAACCACTTTTTTAATATCGTCAAAAGTCTTTTCTGTATCTGCCCCGTAAGTTAAGCCAATCATACTTCCTTCTCCAACCTTCTTCGTCACACCCCCCAAAATATTTTTACTAATCAAGTGGGTATCTTCACCTTTAGCATCTTGCTTGAAGACAAGAATGACAAATTCATCTCCACCAACTCGTGCAACAATATCAGCCGGTCGAACGCTGGTTTTTAGGATTTCTGCTGCCTGACCAATTACTCTATCGCCCTCTGCGTGCCCGTGATTGTCGTTTATCTCTTTCAACTTATCAATATCAACAATCATTACTGCAAATTCAGGCTTAGTAATTGACTCAACGTCCTTGTAGACCGCATCAGGCCTTTTTACAATCAGACCCAAAATTTCAACCAGACCGGTCCTGTTATAAAGTCCTGTTAGTGGATCCCGCCATTCTCTAACGGTCGCGCCAACAAGATCTATTCTATTTTTATCGTCAATTAACAGTCTTCGTTCTTCGTCAGAAACATTCGGATCTTTAAGCTGCTGATCGATTTTTTCGTGAAGTTTTTCTATTAACTTATCCTCATCATTTTCGCCAACACCTTCAAAAGGCTTCATCGTCCGATCTGTTTTCTCTTGAATCATCGCCTGCAGAGCAGGGTCTTCATATTGCATTTTCTGCAATTCAAAAAAGGCTTTGACAAATTCACGGCTAAATTTGGGTGCGTTTAATTCAAACAATGGAGTTACTTCATTCTCCCTTTGGATAAGTGTTTTCTTTTCAATGGGGGTTGCCCGTTGTTCTGAAGAATCTTCCATAATATTTAACTATACCTCTTCCAAAATATCTTTAAGTTGTTTGACCAAACCAACTACAACCGTGGCAGCCATTAAGGAGTTTGATTCAACGCCATTGTCGTCTTTGACTGCCCACGGGCTTTCAGTAACCCTTACCTTGCCTTTGGAATCTATATGGAAATTAAACTCCGGAGTGATTTCATAATCATCAAACAGTTTATTAGCATCTATGGACGGTACGTGGTTTCGCAAAAGTACCTTCGGTACACCGTATAACGAAAATGCTGATTTTAAAATCTTTTCATCTTTTTTGAGCCTCTCTCTTATCGGCTCAATTCCTTTTTCATCGCCTTCTTTTCCGACCATTATTTCTTTAGCATTACCGGTACATTCTGGATTATCACACATCAGATAGAACTTCCCTGTTTTATTATCATATCCGGCGTTCTTTGTCGGTAGAAGCTTGAGATTTCGCGAAAGTTTGCATACCGGACACACAACGCGGGTTTTAATTCTCGCATCAATAACCGATTCCGGAATATCAATTAGAATAAATAAATCCGGATCGTCTCGATACGCAATCAGGTCTCTAAAATACAGAGAGTACGAAACCTGGTCGTCTTCCCTGGGAAGCCCGTCAATAAAAATTGATTTTCCTTTCAAATCGTCAATGTGGGCTTTTAATAAAGCTAAGATAAACTCCGAAGGAAGAAGTTTGGATGTCGATCTTCCCATCAACGCGTCAATCGAGTCCTCAAGCGAGATAAAACCGCGGTAATATTTCTTCATCCTTCTATATTTATCCGTCTTTTCAAACTCATGCCAATTGTCAATTGAACGCACCAAGTCACCAACGGAAACAGTCGCTATTTTGTCTTCGCCGAAAATCTCCGTAAAAAGCTTTGAGTAAGTTCCCTTCCCTGATCCTTTTTTTCCCAAAAGATACGCAACAAACGTCCTCCCGCTATCCAGGTAACTTTTGGTATGCCCAATCTCATCGCCCGCCTTGGCTTCAAAATAAGCTTTTCTTCCATCTGGAGAGTTGATGTCAAACTTCTTAACAACTCCTTTAACCTTGGTTCCAATTATCGGGAATTCGAGTCCTTTCATAATTAGTATTATAACTTTAATGAATTTTGATTAACAACCTCTATCTTGTCACATCTGCTCTGACGATGGAATTCCTGCAAGTGTAATTTCATCTGACGCCCGTTCTTCATCAAATGCCAGTTGTAATTTCGGAAGCAAATCCAAAGCCTCCGAGAAATCTCCTGAATCTTTTAAGGATGTAAGTTTTGTAACCAATCCACGAACCTCTTGAGAGACCCCACCTGCAATTCCCAGGGATTCCCTTATTCTGTCAAAGTCGGACATAAACCCATCAACGCTAAAATCTTGACTTTTGACTCTACCGCAAGTCACCAATTGCGTCCAAATCTCATATGCATCCATTCCAAAATACCAAGCGTGAGTGGGAGTAATTGAGGCTTTCTCAAATGATCTTGATATCGATTTTTCTGTAAAGATATTCCCGTGTTCAATTGGCCCAATGTGTCTTACCGCAGTGTCCGGATACATCATCTGTATTATTGTACTGCCTGACCTGAAATTTGGGACCGATGCAACTACCATACCCGGCTCATCCTTAAGCAGATCATTTGCTTTTTTTAGCATTGCAACCGGGTCTTTAACATGCTCAATCACACCCCAAAATGTTATTAATCTCGGGTTTTTTACCTCATCTGCACTCACCCCTAAAAAATCCCGATTAGACAATTCGATGTTAAATACATTCTTCGCAAAAGAAATCGATGGTCTGCTTAACTCAATACCCTCCACTTGTAAATTCATATCACGGCAAGCTTTTACAAAATGGCCGCCGCCCGCGCCCACATCCAAGACGTTAGGATCCTGAAGGATATTTCCATGCAAATCCCTATAAACTTTCAACATCCATTCTGCTTTCGGAGTGGCAACCTGGTTCACCCTAAGCTGGGCTTTCTCCGGGTTGGTATAAGTGGCTGCATACTTTTGACTTTCCTTATAATGCTCTGAAAGTTCTTCTTCGGTTAAACCGTTCCCAACATGAAGATGTGTACACTCACCGCATTGAAGATATTTTCCACCATGAATTACCACAACAGGTTCTTTTGAACAAGTTCCACCACATACCGGACAGTCTAAATTTGTAATTTCCCTACCTTCCAGTAGCTTTGAGATTGCCTCGTGGTTAGCCCTGGCACTATTTAGGTAATCACTTTGTTCAACGCTTTTTAACGAGAAGATATCTACTGTTTTTCCAAAAGTTTCACTAATCGGAGGTTGCACTAATCTTTCAAGGTCCAGGTCGTGTTCTTTAATTACGACATCATTCATATAATCTAAACCGCCCAAGAAATATTAAAGAAGTTTCTCAAATCGTTTACTATCTTCAAACGGGCCGATGACTGCGAGATTTAACCTACTTGGTTTGAAAATACTTTTAGCGTAATCGCGTACCCCTTCAGCCGTAACTTTATTAATTTTCTCGATAGCCTCCTGCGGAGTCTCAATTTTTCGGAGCAACAGTTGCCTCAGGCCAAAATAGGCACCAACCGCTTTTGTGTTTTCCAAAGAAAGTGCCATATGTCCTTTGATATATTCTTTGGCTTTTGTCAGTTCTTTGTTCGTAATTTTATATTTTCCCGACGCCAAGCCATACATCTGATCGAGTATCACTTTAATTGACTCGTCGATTCTTTTTAAGTCAACACCTGCGTAAACACTAAGGTAACCTGTTTCTTTATAGTATTCACTTGACGATTTAACTGCATAGCAAAGCCCGCGTTTTTCCCGAACTTCTAAAAACAGCCTCGAGCTCATTCCGCCGCCTAAAATCGAATTTAAAACTACTTCTTCATATCTTTTCTCGTGACCTCTTTCCCGACCTAAAAAGCCAGCAATCAAGTGCCCCTGGTCATTTTTTTTGCTTTTCAAAAGAACTTGCGGTTTTTCTTGTAGCGATTGAAATTTTTCAGGCTCTTTTGTTTTACTGTTTTTTACACTTTTAAAATATTTTGAAGCTAGTCCAATAACATCTTTTCTTTTTACTCCACCGGCTACAGTCAAAAGGATATTATCTGTAAAGTAATGTGATTTTCTATAACTTACAAAGTCAGATTTTTGAATTCCGCGGACACTTTCTTTTGTTCCTATGATATCAGTTGCCATAAAGTTACCTTTAAATATCAGGTTTTCAAAAACATCGTCGATTTTTGCCATCGGAGTATCTTCATACATCGCAATCTCTTCGCAAATCACTCCTTTTTCTTTTTCAATTTCCTTAACATCAAGAATCGGATTTAAGACCATGTCGGAAAGAACATCGAAAGCAGTTTCAATCTTACCAACCCTTGCTCTAATATAAAAATTGGTCCATTCCTTCGACGTTGAGGCATTAAACTCCCCTCCAAATGAATCGATTGCCTCAGAAATTGCTTTTGCTGTGGGGCGCTTTTTACTTCCCTTAAAAACCATATGCTCAAGAAAATGGGAAATGCCACTAATTTTGGGATTTTCGTAGCGCGAACCAACAGCGGCCCAAACGGAAAGTGTTGCCGATTCGAAATTTGGAAGTTCAACGGTGATTACACGAAGTCCGTTCGGAAGTGTATCCAGCGTATAGTCCATGGGGAGATTATACAAAAATAGATCACGAGTGAAAAGACACAAGTTGAACACTAAGAGACAGAAGGTAAGATTTAGGATGTAGTTTGTAAGAATTTGGTAGCGAGAATATCAATCTAACTTTTAATTCATTCATCTGTTGTTTCGAATTTTGTCAGCAATTGACGGTTCCGAACCCCTGGCAGATTGAACTTCAACTAGTTTTCCATCTTTAAAACTCTGGATTGTATTTTGGGTAACCGTCAATGCTTGCTTAATATTCAAGTTTGGATATTTTTCCCGAATCTGGTCTGCAACATAATGATCTCTGGCGGGAGTACCATCAAAACTATGAACATCAGTGTGGTGACCGAATGTTGTACCAGTTACATACCTTGAGGGATCGTTTCCGGGACGATTTTTTAATAACTCACTCTGAACCTCGTTACCATTGTACCTTGAATTTCTTGTTAAATGAGCTCCCGGCATATTTGCAACCTGCTGCCCAACGTCAGTATACGAGCCACTTCTTCCCCGATCGATCTGTTTGGCTTTATTCCAACCTTGTTGTACATTTACTGGAAGAGGAATATGTTTACCATCATACCCATAATATGTTTGCGAATCTTCACTTCCGGCCAAAGATTTTAGAATATGCCCAATACTTTGTAATAACGACGGTTTATGAGAATAACCATATAGCTGGGCGTGTTCGGTAGCTAATTTTGTGACATCTTCTTTCCCGTAAGCAGCATTGACGCTCGCATAACCCTTTTCGCCTGTAGCAATAGCGGTAGCATTTACACCAATAACATTCATTCCGTTGATGTTCCCACTCGATATATCGCCCCTTGCTATACCACCTCTACGGCTGGTTTCCCGAGCTGCGACTTCATCTATCATAACATCCAAACCTCGCCAAACATCATCTGGGGTGACAACAATACCCTTTCGTACAAGTTCTTGATATTGCTGGTATGTTTTCTCTGAAACGTCATCTATCGGAGTTCCATTTATCCTTATAACGTGAGCTGTAGTGTGGACTTTGAAGCTTTCATGCATGGAGAATTAATACTCGATTGTCGAACCGTCAACATTTATAATTCCTCCTTGAATATGTATCGAATCACTCCCCGCAGCTGCTGCCGCTGAATTACCGTGGGAATGCGCCTCAGCACTATTATGCGTTGCGTGTGCGTCCGCATCTCCGGAAGTAAAAGCAATCGGCCTGCCATATATATCAGCTTTTGGATATTCAACAGTAAATCTTCCAGCATTTGCACGTCTTGGCAATTTTGGATCAACTACATAAATTGTCTTTGTTTTTAATTGAGATTCGTCTGGATTTGCTCCTCTTCCCCTTCTGTACTCTTCAGTTGTCGTAACAGTCCTATTTGGTGGGTTGTGAATTGCGCGGTCGATAAGCTCCTGACCGGACGATAAAGAACGCTCTCCTGCTTGTGTACCCTTATCAACAAATTCAGCAAAACCTTGAGTCAAACGATCAACAGTATGTGGATTTATTCTTTCTTGTTGTAATGTGTTGTGCAAATTTTGTACTAGATTTATTGTTGCATCACTCTGACCCCTTGCAGCTATTTCAATTGCCCTGCCTTTACTTTCCATCAAATTAGCAAGTCCATCAGATAGTCTTTTATACGCAGCGGGAGATATATTTTCAAGACTTCGATAAAATGCTTCTCTTGCAGAAGGACTTAGACTTCCGGCATATCTTTCAACGTAAGGCATAATTTCACCGCTCTGACCTTCGCGTTCCTTGCCGCCACCTTTATTAAATAGATTACTAATCCAGCTCATATTTATGACGCGCATTCTATCACAAGTGCATCATGGTGGTCAAGCGCGAGAATAAAATATATATATCCTATAAACAATAATTAACAGGTATTGTCTTAAGTATGGTAAAATATGCGGTATAAAGTATTAATGTTCAAACAAACGAGAATTATTAATACATAAGGCTAATTTGAATTATCAATTATATAATTATATAATACCCTATATTATTAGATAATAATTATGACAGGCGAAAAAAAAGAATACGAATTGTTGGGTTACAGTTCTGAAAGAGAGTACCGTCAGGCTCTAAGTAAGAAATATTACAATCCCCTGCGAGGGCATTCCAAAAAATATTATGAAGAATTAAGCCATCGGTATCATGAAGAATTGCCAGATCTTCTTCATCAAAACAGAATCAGGAGACAAAACGAACTTACAAGTTTGGAGGAAAGAGATGCACTTCTAGCGATCGAAGAAGCGCGCAAAAAACTCAGTCAACGGGGTATCGAGGTCAAAATCAATAAAAAGAGAAAATCAGACGAACCAGCTCCATCCGCAGAACCACAACTTGATATTGGCCGTCTCGCTGACCTAATGCAACGTTCTGGAAGTTACGGACGTCAGCTAATCCAAACTGTAGCCGAGTTGGGTATCACGCCACATAACATCACTGATCCGGATAAAGTTGAACAAATTACCAATCTTCTTCATGATAAAACTTCGCCGAAAGAACAAGGGCCTGTTATTACCCACACAGGAAGAACAGTACTAGGCTTGAAGCTAGGCAGACATACTGAAACACATGATTACTCTCCAAACCAGGAAGTACAAGAACCGGAAGAGGATGAAATCTACACCGAAACAAGAACGTTCTTGGATAGGGTTTTTGGACGAAAAGGAAGAAGGAGTTAATAGAACAACTCGTTTATACCAAAATTGACAGAAAATCGAAAAAATGTTACATTATGGGATATTTTTAAAGAGAAAAATATGACACACGAATTTTCAAACTTAGATTACGACCCGGGTTTTGTTGGTCCCAACTTTCGAAAAGAAATGAACGGGATGATTAAAGACGCAGCGCTCGATCTGGCTTCCGATACAGCTAGAACAACCGCTGAGTATGTCAAAAAGAATAAAAATGACTTTATCGTAGCAGGAGCAATTACAAGTTCTGTTCTCTTAAGTGGAAGCAGCCCTTCTCAAGGTGGAGGATCAGATTTTTTCACTCAAATCGCACAAGATGCTCCCACAAGAAACGGGGCCATTTTCGGGATTGCCTTTGGACTGGAGGAGGCTTTTGAAAAGGGTCATGAAACAGTTCCACAAAAAGCTAAAGCAATTGCAAAAAAGATTATCGCAGGTTTCGGTGCAGGTTGGTCAGGTACTCACTTTGTTGATGGCAACGCAAATGCTGTAGATTACGTTGTAGCTGCTAGTTCCGCCATTTCTATTATTGAAGAAACAAAAGCAAAAGATATAATTACCCTGTTTGCACGTAAGACGGGAGGTAAATTAGTTAGTAAAGTAGGTAATGTGGTAGGAGAAATAGATTACAGAAACAATTTATATAGATGGAGTAAATTAATAAACGAGGCAAAATATAATGGTAACAGTCAAAGTCAAAATGAAACCAAAGAACAGTCAATTAGGAAGTTAAGTGAAGAAGGATTTGGAGTTTATGAAAGAAACAAAAAAGGAGAAATTACAGGTAAAAATTATAAAGTCCTTAATGCGATGTTTCAAATGATGGGCACTGACAATCTATTACAAGAAAATGAAGCTCGAAATTTATACGAGAGATTTCACCAACCAGCAAACGTTGGGAGAGAAGATGGTGATTAGATTAAACTTCCATTACTACACTCTTATTAATTCAATTATCCTTTTTTATATAGATTTAACTTTCGTCCATCAAGAACCGGACATAAATCAATTGAGTTATTACCTTCACCCAACCTCGATAAAAATATTATCAAGTTTACATCTTCTCCGGGGCTTCAATTCCAAGTAGTCTTAATCCGTTGTAAAGTACCGTACCGGTGGCAGAGGTCAGGGCCAATCTAAATTGTTCTGTGTTATTAGTAGCTATATCCCCAACTCCAATAAGATTATCTGGGCGACTATTTTTTTCATTTTTGAATTTTGAGTTGTAGTTTTGAGTTTTGAATTTTGAGTTTTGAATTATTTTGTGTTTATTGTAAAACGTATTAAACTTCTGTGCCAATTCATACAAATAATTGCAAATCAAATTGGGTGAGTAATTTTTTACTGACATAGCAATTATGTCGGTATAATGGGATAAATGTCTTAGTACCGCCAGTTCTTCACTATTTAGTTCTAAATTTGAAAAGTCACCTGGTTTTGACTTTTGCGTTTTGACTTTTGACTTTGTGAGTACACTCTGTGTCCGAGCATATGTGTACTGAAGGTACGGACCGGAGTTGCCTTCTAAAGAAACCGAAGCGTTGATGTCAAAAATGAAATCCGATCCGATGCTGTTTTTCAGGAAAGCATATTTCAAAGCCCCTTGGGCAACTTCCTCTGAAATCTCTTCCTTCTCCTCTTCTGTATAACCGGTATTTAAATATCTTTCGTTAATAATGTCTTTAAGTTGGTTTAACAGTCCGGTTACTGTTATAACGTTTCCAAATCTACTTCCCATTTTTCCACCCGGTACAGACACCATACCGGTACATATCGGTTCTGTCACGTTACCCAGTTTTGGTTCGACCAGTTTCAAGGCTTGTACCAGTACTTCAAAATATTCTTTTATCTCCTTGCCAACCACAATCACAGATTTGTCGTATTGAAAATCTTTGTACTTACTCGGGGCAAGTCCCAACTCTTTCGCTTCATATGTCGGAAGATTATGTTTGTTAATAAAAACCCTTGTATGCAATCCAAATCTTTCTCCTTTAAAAACAACAGCTCCCTCACTCTCCTCAAACACTCTCCCTATATTTTCCTTTACTAATTCAAATCCAACCTCACCGACAACGCTTTCCGGATAATATCCGTCGAACTTTGTTCCCAATCTATGATAAATAGTTTCAAGATATTCCAAACTCCAGCTTCTGCCTTTAACATACAGTTCGAAAACTGCGTTGATTTCTTCGTCTGAAACCTTCTTTTCAGGATCATAATTAACCGTCGATTTCCGTCCCTGACTCTCTCCCGTTTTTTGAGAGCAAATGTATAAAACCGTATTTAATTTTTCTATCTCTTCTTTGGCTTTTTCGTCGCTTTCATATGCCCTACTCCCCATCGCATATCCTGTTCCCATATAGGCAACTTTTTCTAAAAGATCCTTTTTCTCAAGATCAGATAGCGTTATGTTATCTTCTTGAAAATTCTTTTTAATCCCCCAGATAGATTTCGCAACATGAACTCCGACATCACCGTAGTAGTCAGCCCGCCAGACTTTCGCTCCGTTCGCTTCAAAAATTCGGCATATTGATTCACCGGTTATGTTTGAAATAAGATGCCCGATATGAAATTCTTTGAAGGGATTTGGATCGGTGTATTCAACGCAGACTTTTTTATTTTTATAAAAATCACTTTTTCCGAAGTTCTCAGGTTCTGATACTATATGTATCAAATTACTAAGTAGTACATCAGTATTTAAGAAGAAATTGATAAAACCAGGTCCAGCAATTTCGATTTTTTCAACAACATGCATCAGATCCTTATCTTTTTTCAACTTCTCAACAACGTTCTGGGCGATTTGATGCGGATTATCAGTTTCTTCAAATTTTAAATTTTGAGTTTTATTTTTGACTTTTGAGTTTTGACTTTTGAGTTTTAGTGCTATGTTTGAGCTGTAATCACCAAACTCTTCCCGCTCGGGAATATCAAGCATGATGGTTTCAATACCCGTAACTTTTTTTAACGACTTAAGGATTTGTTCTAAATAGATATTTGAGGCCATTAAATAATTATATCAGTTCTAAAAAATTAGAGTTATTACTATAATTTCAGTTCTTGAAGAATCACTCTCTTTCAATGTGACCCAAAATGCCCGCATCCAATCCCCATTCTTTACATTTATCAAATACTGTTTGGCGGGTCCAACCTCGTTTGTATAGTGCCGACCATGCTACGCTCGGATTTAGTGTTGTATTGCCTTCAGGATCACGCTCGTCTTTTAATCCTCCACCCAAAACCAACTTTGCCAATACTTGAGGTTTATTTTCAGCGATCCAGTCAAGCCTTCTTGGCTGGCCGTCAACTTCAATCGTGATTCTTTGATCAACAGGTTTTCTTCTCTTCATATTTTTTTCAACTTTTCAGCAGTGCTCATAAATTGTTCCACATCTCTATCAACCATTTCCCGAAATTTTTCGGCGTTATTCAAATACACTCTTTTCCACCGTTCTTCAAACAACACCTGCGCACAAACCCGTAAAGACATACCCCTAAACACTTCGCCCTTCTGTCTTAATATAAAACGCACATAAGGATTTTTATTATTCAGTTCAATTACATTTTTACCAAAGACATCGACTCCTAGTTCAGCTTCAGCTTCAGGATTGGTAAAATTTGCGATAGTCACATCGGGAATAGGATTCCTCCAGCCTGTTCTTTCGCTCGATTTTCTTGTTGGCAGAACTTCTCCTGTAGTTTCCCTTCGACTGGCTCGTGTACCGGGAAGAGGTTCGCTTGAACGAACAGTATTATTAGAGGACCTATCCTTACCATAAATATTACCACTCATGGGTAAACTGAAAGTCTCGGCTATCTGTACAGGATTATTGTCGAACATCTTGTTCAAAACAGCAGCTAAATCTTGTGTAACCTCCTTAGTTTTAGATCTATTCTTTTCTAGTACAGAATCTTCACTTCCCTTAACCAGAGATGCTACATCACCCTGAATGAGAGATGTCACTTTACTATTAATGTCAATTAACTCCGTTGACGAAAGGCTTAACCCAGTCTTTAATACCGTTTTTGGTGCCCAACCCTCAGTGACATCAACTGTTACAGCAAAAGAGTCCATAATATTTCTTCGCGTATAACCGGGAATTTTCATCCTCTGTAAACTAACAGCTTCTAAAAGCCTACCGTGGTAGTAATAATAAATACTATCTCCGTGTATTGGGTCCGCTTTCTCCCCAACTCCTAAATTACGTTTATAATTATTTTCCCTCTCCCTTGCGCTGTTCATTTTTTCGTCTTGATCAATAAGACCCCACTTAACATCAATTTTTGGTCCCCTTTGTCGATCTCCAGTTGGCACTTTTTCTTGTTCCCTGACAAAACTATCAGAAAATGGCACAGTAACTGCCAAAACATCAAGATTTTGCATGCTTTTACCATTTAATCTTCTCAGCTTAATTGAAAGTACGCCCTCTTCAATCAACTTACCGTAAGTAAGTCCCAAATTATCGGCCAGCTGGTTCATGCTATTTGGAAACCTGTCTAGTCTTACCGAATTTAGCTCAAATCTGGTAAATCCTTCCGGAAGAGTCTGAACATCATTCCGCAAAACAGCCGCATTAAAACTTCTACCCTCTCTTAAATTTGACCACCAGTTCTCAATTTCCATCTCGCAACTTTCTCTTGCTCCAGGAGGTTGAGAATAAACCCTCACCCCACCTTTATTTTTATCTAAAAAATACAATGCTGCTAATTTTCCACCCTGCCCGTGTTCTTTAATCTTATTAGGATCATCATAGGATTCCCCCCATATTGGATATTGTTCAATCTTTTCCCGACCCATACCGTTTGTACCTGAACAGTCAAAAGAAATCCGTTTACCGCCCCTATCAAACGTAATAACAATATTAGTTCGCTTACCTGGAATTCTCTCATCTAAAAAGTTATCAACAAATTCACCGAGAGCAATTGGTGCGTTTAAACTACTAACATCAGATTCAACTATCCTTGGATTGTTGAAACGCTGAACTACAGTAAATTCCTCTCGATCTCTTTCAGAAGTCATAGCTTTTGTGTAATTACACCTCTAGATAATCTTGATGGTCTATTGGTAAGCTTTTATCACTAAAAAGTATTAAGGATAAGTTATGCGATAAACCTGGCCTGTCTTCAATTCCCCCAGTAAGAGCATAGAGAAATCTTATCGCTGAAAACTCTCCTAAATCCCTCTTTATTTTTGATCCTATCTGTTCTCTTGTTTTTGAACTTGCCATTCCCGATATCAACTTCTGAATGTCGTTTTTGTATGCTTTGACAACTTCATTTGTTAATTCTTTCCCTACCGCTGATTTTGATTTTGAAGCTCTAATACATGATTCTCTTAGATCTTCGTCAAAAGAAGGAGAATTTGATTTCCAACCGTTTCTCTTCGCTAAACCAACAGGATCTTTACCTTCAAATATTTCTTTTTTTATTTCCTCTATCTTCTCGGGATTCCTTAATTTGGCTGAAAGAATCATTTCTGTTAGTTCAGCTTTTCCAGGTTGGTCCAAGTAACTTGTAAGTTTTTGTGTTTCACTTCCAAGTTCGAACTTTTCAGATTGTTTACGGAAACTCCGTCCGACAACGTCGTCTACGAAATCTTGCCACTTCATTCCACCATATTCCTTAATTGCCTGTTCATAAAACGGTCTCCAACCTTGATCCACCAGGTTCTTTAAGTGCTCATTAAAAAGTTCTGATACACTTGTGTAATTACCTTTCCTCGCAGCATCTCTCATCTTATTTTTAAAAGTCGCTTTTATTTCAGTTATATATTTTGATGCAATTGCTGCTTGTTTTGGATCCTCCTGCAATTCTGGTTGAAGTATCTTTGTTGCAATGCTTCCTAGATCGTTATGAACAAATTGATCCTTTTTACTTGGACTTTTCTTGATCAACTCTTGCATAACTACAACTGGGGCATCGTCTACATATCGAGCAGGGTTCCGTCCTGCTTTCTCAGTCTTTCTCTTCTTTTCAAGTACAACCACTTCTGTAGGATGTTCCTGATCAAATTGTTGCAGCGGTATATCACCCACATAGATATTGAAATTATGCTCAGGAGATATCCCGGAAGTTTTAAACGCCACTTCGGTCAATGCAGTCACAGTGTCTCTAGCTTTAAATAATCCGCCCCTCCTTCTGAGTAATGCACCCCGTTGTTCGACCAATTCAGCCGCTCTCGTAGGATCAGAGGTTTCGAGGCCTTTCGCTTCAGCTTCCAACCTATCAAGCTCCTCCTGGGAAACCGCCTGTCTGGTAAATCTGTCAAATAAATTATTTAATAACTCCTTACCTGTTGGTGACATATTTTTATTTAGGTACGAATTTATACCACAAAACGCATCTTATAGTCAATATATGAACCGAATAACCAGTTGTAGAATAATACTTACTGTTGACGATTTTCTATTTCCATCAAACCCTGTTGTCTTTGGCCATCTAGATAGCTTTTGCAAAAACGTTGCAGATGCGGTGGTACACTTAACATAATGATTTTTCTAATTTCAACGTACCGCTCAATCGTAGGCCTCGCCAGAGTTTGTCGATAAGCTATCTGTTGCTCATAGGTTTCAACACCCAGACATTCTTCCACTAGCAACGTTTTCTCGACTATATTTTTTAGAGTGTTAGTTTTTCTTTCCATATCTTCATTTTAAGAAGTACCGGTGGTAACAAAATTTTTATAATTTATTTAAAGTCAATCATGTGCTCCTGGCCAGAATTGAACTGGCATCAGCGGTTTATTCAAATTTCGTCTGTGCCTCTAGAAGGAATTGAACCTTCATCTTCAGTTCCGGAAACTGAAGCTCTATCCGTTGAGCTATAGAGGCGAATTCTCACCATCTCCTACGTCGGAAACTTGCACTTTGCATGCCCCGTTAGAAGTCAAAGACTTTCTAATGGGGTCCATTGAGCTATAAGGGTTCCACCATCTGTGATATCGAAAACCACTGCTCATCCATTCGACTCACGGAGGAGGTTCTTCGTACACTTTTCATATATTTTAGCATCTCATTCACCGTTATGGTATAATGACAACCTTATGTCACCGGCTAAAGAAATTGGGTTAGTAATTCAAACCGCTTCGTTTAATGAAGGGTTTAAAGCTCGTCTACTTGATCCTGCACAAAGAAGGGAAGCTCTTAAAGATCTGCGACTTGGTAATAAAAGATTAATTCGTGTACCTCTTACCGATAATGAGATTGCAGCACTTGGTAAAATCAAAGCTGACGATCTCCCGAGTTTCGCACAACAATGTCTTGACTACGATAGATTAATGTCGGAAAAATAATATCTTTCGTTAATTCTTCACTCGTTTTTTTTACCTTTTAACATCCATTCGCTACATCCATTAACTTTAATATAGGACCTAACTACAAGGTTTCACAGGACTAATTATCTGTCCAAATACTATTTCCGTCTGTTTCAAACACGATGTCTCCCAATTCATCTGTCCTAAAAACTTGGATATTGTGCTTTTTTAACAAATCCAAAATTTCCGGCCTGGGGTGTCCATAAGAGTTTTTTCCAACCGAGATTGAAGCCACACCAATCTTGATCGCACCATAAAATCTCTCCGACAAAGCACTTTTCGAACCGTGATGAGGTATTTTGATATAGTTAATGGAGTTATCACCGCTTTCTGACATCGTTGTGGCTAGATCATCCAAAATTTTCACCGAAGCGTCGCCTGTGAACAGAAACTTGAAGCTACCAAACCGTAGAAGCGAAATAATCGAAAACTCGTTCGGGTCCAGTTTACTCTCAAATGCACCCAAGCTTCCAGATGATGCGCTACTTACTTCCCCGCTATCATTTCCTGCTGTTAATTGCCGATAATTTTCCGCAAGGAAACTTTCCGTTGGATATAGTATATCTAACTGTATCAAATTCGACCTGATGGATGTACCCCTCACTGGATTAATCACATCAATACCCATTAAAAGTGTCTTATTTTTTAGCAGTTGATACGACTGATTGCTGGAATTTAAGGCATTTGCTAAGATTTTATCAACTTTGTAATTATCTAAGACAGAAATAATTCCTGTGTAGTGATCAGCCTGCGGGTGTGTGATCATCACAACCTCAATCTCCCGATCCCAAAAAGGCATATAGGTTGATAAACAATCCAAAACTTTATTGTTCGGACCACCGTCAATTAAAATCTCAAAGTTTTTATAAATAATTAGTGAAGCATCTCCTTGTCCAATATTACAGGATATTACTTTTAACCCTCCGGACGATGTGGAAAAAACTGACAACCAAACAGTTACGGTTGCAAGAACTAATAGTACGAAAAATATTTTCCAACGTTTTGACATAGCTAGATGTTTTCATCAACCAACAAAATTGACAACCGCCAAAAACCAAGAAGTTAGCGGATAACAAAGATATAAAATAATCCTTCCCAACGGTTCAAAAATTGTACCGACAATACCGCCCACCATTCCGATAATAGTTATCGGTACAACGGTCCACAAAACGGCGACATTAATAACAGGAGATAACAAATTAAATTGCCCGAAGAAATAATACAGAAGCGGTACAACTCCGATTTGTGCCGAAACAGTTGTCGACCAATCTTCGTTGATAATCTTCGGTACAAATTTAAAGAGCTTCTTTACTCTACGATAAAAGACAATGATCGAGCCGGTTGCAAACGTCGTTAACCAAAAACCAAGGTCACCAATCCATTCAGGCTTGACAAAAAGAAGAAAAAGGCCGGTTATCACAAGAACCCTTAAAGATTTATATATTCTTCCCGTCTCAACCGCCAATAACGAAGTCGATCCCATAATAGTTGCTCTTACAATCGGGGCATCAAAACCTGAAACAACTGCGTAAATCCAAATGCCGATCAGGGCAAAGATTGAGGCTTTTCTTCTCGGAAGAAACAAGATTAAAATCGAGATCAGAAATGACGCCACCAACGAAACATTCATTCCCGACGCAACAACAACGTGTGCTGTCCCACTGTTTTTTAACTTATTCCAAAGCTCCTCACCGATCCCACTTTTCGAACCAATAGTAATTCCAGCAACTAAAGCAGCATGGCTCTTTGGCAGCGACCTTTCAAAAAAAGAAATTATTTTCTGTCGATATTGATACAAAATACCTCTTTTTTCATCAATTGATATCAGTTTTGCACTTTTAATTATTTGATCTTCAACAATTCCTTCTATAATTACCTTATCTCCGTAGTAGATTCGAGGGTAGAGCGGCAGGTAGAGTTTATAACCCATTAACTTCAAATATTGCGATGTTGAATAGATAATCGCTTCAGACAAAACGCGGGTTGTAATCCGAAGCTTTGTCCCATTTACATACTTTGGCAAGTTGGAAAAGTAAAAAAATATCCTTAAAAAGAAAGCTAAAAATAGTATCGTAACAAGCAAACCATTTCTGCCAAACCTTATCTTCATACGCCGCAGATTAACAAACTGGAAACTTTAAATGACAAAAGCCAACTAGTAGACCGTGATTTTATCTTTTATTTTTTCGTACGTTGATTTAGGGAGAATGTTGCGATTAACAAGCTCCTCCGAACTTGAGTAAGGTCTTTGATCAATGATCTTTTGCCCGTAAACTTGGCCTATTCCGGGCAAGTTGTCAAGTTCGCTAAAGGGTGCAGTATTGATGTTTACCAAAGACGAACTATCCACCCCTAACACTGGTGATACACTTTGATACTGCTCACTAGCATTAGCACTTGTTGGCATTGTTTGCTTGACAGCATCCGAATCAACAGTTTCGTCAACCGATTTGATGTAAATCTTCAGCCCGTCAGTTAGTTTAGCTGCCCTGTTAATATACTTTTCCACCCAACTGCGATCTGCAACTTGCGAGAGGCCACCACAAATACTCATTAAGTCTTCTACCCTACTTCCTGAAGGCAATTTGTAAACCCCGGGCTTCTGAACCGAACCTGCAATTTCAACCACAACATTTGAAGCAACATCAGGTGTTTTACCCGGTTCGTTCACAACTTCAACGCTGCTTTTGTTAAAAACATCAGTGTTTTTGTATAAAAAAACACCAAAACCAAGCAGTATCAAACCAAAAAATGCCACACTTAAGGCAATCTTGTTTCTATTAAGAAATTCTTCAAAACCAAAAGATTTTAGCTTTGACAAAAGAGTCCCACTTTGAGAAGAAAGGTCACCATCAACTTCAGAATTGAGATCCCCATCCGAATTTCTGGGCATAATTCATTGTACTTTAGAAACCAGAAACTAGGCAATAGTTGTAAACAGTTGAAGTCAAGTTTAAATAACGAAATTAACTAATCTACCTGGTACATAAATCTCTTTTTTGAGCTTCTGCTGTCCCAACCACTTTTGTATTTTTTTGTTACCTTTTGACACAGAAAGCACGTAATCTTTATCATTTTCTTTCTCTCTATCGATCTCAATTGTTGCACGCAATTTTCCATTAATTTGGACCGGAATTGTCAACTTTTGCTCAACAACCAATTTTGGATCGTAGCTCGGCCATTTTTGTTTATGAATCGACCCTGAACCTGGATTCATCTGCTGCCAAACTTCCTCTGCCAGATGTGGTGTAAACGGTGCTAAAAGCAGAGCTAGTGTTTTCAGATATTGGCTTGAAACTGATACCCAATCCGCAATGTCTTCATCTTTGGATTTCAATTTGTGATTTTGACTTTTGATTATTGAATTTTGAGTTTGTACTTTTAGCACATTCACATATTCCATAATCGCGGAAATTGCGGTGTTATATTTGAACAGCTGGATATCCTCGGTTACCTTTTTAATAGTTTGATGCATTTTGATCGTAATCTGTTGATCTTTACTAAATTGCTGCGAATTCTGAAATATAGCCCAAATACGTTCGACAAATTTATGCATTCCCTCTATTCCAGTATCTCGAAAGTCGGGATAACCATCCATCGGACCCATAAACATCAAATACAGTCGAAGTGTATCAGCTCCGTACTTTTCAACATATTCATCAGGGTTTACAACATTTCCCCTACTCTTACTCATCTTGGCTCCATCTTTAATCATTAGTCCATGAGCATAAAACCATGGGAAGGGTTCATAACCCAAACTTTTATCAACAAATCCGTTATCAACCAGCATTTTCCAGACAAACCGCGCGTACATAAGATGAAGCACGGCGTGTTCCGCGCCGCCAAAATACAGGTCAACTGGTAGCCAGTCATTCGTAATTTGAGGATCCCAAGGAAGTTCTTGGTTCTTAGCAAACTTTTGCTTTAGACCCACACTCGGATAACGAAGGAAGTACCAGGCAGAGTCCAAAAAGGTGTCTGAGACGTCAGTTTCTCGAACAGCCTTTTTTCCACATCCGGGACATTCGACCTCGTAAAATTCCGGATGTTTTGCTAAGGGTCCTTTTCCAGTTCCTTCAGGTTTAAAATCTTTGATGTTGGGAAGTGAAACCGGAAGATCGGACTCTAAAACCGGATACCAGCCCGCAAAGCTATCGCATATGTTGCTGGCGGGCCATCCTTCCATTGATTTGAGATCCATTTTAACTTCAGTTTTTCTATCTCGCTCTTGTGTAAACCAACTTTGACCATTTTTGGCACAAACTTGACAGTAGACCATTGGAATAGGAGGACCCCAATAACGTTGGCGGCTGATCAACCAATCACGAAGGTGGTATCTGACAACTCGCTTTCCCCAACCCTTATCTTCAAGATAGTCCATAATTTTCTTCGTTGCTTTATGGACATCCAGCCCATTTAGAAACTCTGAATTAATAATCGTTCCTTCTTCTTCCTGAACTTGCTCAATTCGTTTAATTTCCGACACATCCCCATCTTTTCCTACAACAACACGTTTTATCGGAAGGTTGAATTTTTTAGCGAATTCGAAATCCCTTTTATCATGTCCAGGAACTCCAACAACCACTCCAGTTCCTACAGATATAAGTACAAAATCAGTAATATATATAGGCATTTTATTACCATTTAAATTATTTATTGCATACACATTCGTAAATATCCCTGTTTTTTCTCTACCCTCGGAGATTCTCTCTGCATCTGACTTACTTTTAGTATCTTCTACATACTTTGATATATTGTCTTTGATCTTATCACCTACCTTAATTTCACTGGTTAATATCCGTGCAACGAACGGGTGTTCTGGAGACATAACGATGAAGGTTGCACCAAAATTTGTATCCGGTCTTGTAGTGGAAACAACTATTTCTTCGTCTAAACCGTCAATCGGATATTTAATGTCGATCCACTCTTTTCTACCAATCCAATTCCTCTGGGCAGTTTTAATCTTTTCAGGCCAGTTGATTTTTTCGAGTCCTTCCAGAAGCTTATTAGCATAATCAGTAATTTTGAAAAACCATTGCTCCAAATCTTTCCGTTCTACTAAAGTCCCGCAGCGTTCACAAACCTGCATCCCCTCTGCAATTTTCAATGTTTCCCCCTCTGAACTCTTTGGCTCTTTTCCAGCTTGTGCGGGAGTGACAACTTGTTCATCAGCCAAAACTGTTTTACAGGATGGACACCAATTGACTTGCGCTTTCTTTTTATAGGCAAGCCCCGCCTTAAACATTTGGGTAAATAGCCACTGGGTCCATCTATAATAATCCGAATCAGAAGTGGTCACTGTCCGATTCCAATCATAAGCGTGTCCCAAACTGCGCATCTGTTGCTCGTAATGTTTCGTTGTGCGTGCGATCATCTTTGCAGGATGATCGTTAATTTTTAGCGCAAAATTTTCCGAGTGAATTCCGAATGAATCGTAACCAATTGGTTGGAAAACATTCTTCCCATTCATATACATGTATCTTCCAATGACATCACTCCCGGTCGATGCAAAAGCGTGACCAGCGTGTAATCCTTCCGCTGACGGGTAAGGAAACATCCAAAGGTTGTAGAATTTATTTTTCAAATCATTTAGGTTCGGTGTATAAAGGCCAATCTTTGACCAATTCTGCTGCCATTTTTTTTCAATAGCGTTGTGGTTATATTCAGTTTTTACCATAAGCAGATTATAACAAAATCAGACATTTATTGCTTATATACAGTCCCATATTATTCCATCTCTTTATAATTAACAAACCAATACTAAGGTCTCATACTTATGCTGTAAATATTCTTTATAGTCTTATAATATTTATTAAATAATCAGGTTTATATAGCTACAGATTACTTTATATAACATTTCCTTTTGCAGATATTTTAATGAGTACAAAATATGAATAATCTAGTCTTATAACATATGGTAATTAATATTTAAAATAGAAACTGCGTTTTCTATACTCTCAATTAAGCCAGAAATACAGCAAAAATACATCTTCCTAAAACTTAGCAGTTTGGTATACCAAATGCTAACACTGTGTTTATCATGACCTATATATTTTAGATATTTCTTAACTAAATGACTATTGACAAACAAATTATTTGTATTGTCAGTTTTCTATGTTGCTCCTACCTGGAATATTTCCTCCATTTTTGAGGAATATTTGTTACATCCCTATAAATTGGCCTATTTCTCAATCTAATATACATACATATTTAACGACATTGCTATGTAATATTATATAAATACCTAGATATCACAATGTAACGAATCGATAACCAAGTGATATCTCAAATTACCAAGCAGAGCAAGTTAGAAGAATAATAAAACTAAATCCCCATGTAGACATTAACTTTGTTATCGTTAATCTTCATAACAGCGTCGCGGATGGGGAGGTTTACTTTCTTGCCGTCTTGAGTAACATACTCCACATAATCTTTGATTAGAGATATAAAATTTGCATGGTAAGATAAAACATCAAATCTACCTCTTTCGTTATTTGAAGTTACCGTTTTTACAGCTCCCGAGAAAATTATTCCTTCTCTTGATTTAATTGTTAGTGTAAGCGGCCTGATCTGCATCTTTTATATCTGAAATACCACCAATATATAGAAATTGATCTTCTGGAATTTTGTCATATTTCCCCATGATTATCGAATTAACATCTTTAATTGTTGTTTCCAAAGGAACATAGCTTCCTTTTTGCTCTTTTTGGGCTTCAGCGACAAAAAAGTTCTGGGTCATGTAGTATTTTATCCTACGCGCTCGTTTGTAAGTTATTTGATCCTCCTTCGAAAGCTCTGACTCACCAACCAAAGAGACAATTCTATCTAAACTTTCCGCACGCTTGAGAATATTCCTCGCATTAATTGCAACTTCATAATGAAACTCACCAACCGTCTGCGGATTCAAAGAACCGGATGAAGATGCAAGAATATCTATCGCGGGTACCAAACCTTGCTGATAGACATTTCTTGAAAGCACGACAATTGACTCCAAATACGGAAAGACCGATTGAACCGAATAGTCCAATAAATCATCGGATGGCACATAAATCGCCTCGATTGACGTAATGTGCGCGGTGTCGGTTGAAGTTAATCTTTCGTGGAAGAGTCCCATTTCCGATTCGAGGGTGGCTTGGTAACCATCCTCCGATGGAATAATATTCATTAAAGTTGAAAGCTCGTTTCCAGCCTGTGCGAATCGAAAAAGATTATCTATAAAAAATAGCACATCGTTTTTTGTGACATCTCTGAAATACTCCGCAAGCCTGACACTCGCATATGCTGTAAGAAAACGTATCGCAGGATTCTCTCCCATGGTTCCAAAAATTAAGGAGGAAAGATGCATCGAATTTGTTTTCTGCAGGGCTTCATAAAGCTCAAGTCCTTCCCTCGACCTTTCACCTACTCCAGCGAAGACGGAGACAGACTTTCCTTCAGAGGTTCCGACAACGTTATGGAGAATTTCAGTTAAAAGCATTGTTTTTCCTACTCCAGCACCTCCAAATAAACCCATCTTTCCACCTTTCATTAGAGGACAAAACATGTCTATTACTTTGATTCCTGTTTGAAGTATAGAGATCTCAGATATCGGATTAATTTTACTGCCATAATCATAATAAATTGGCTCAAGAGAATCGAATTTGATTTGTCCCTTGCCGTCGATAGGATTACCGAATAAATTCACAACTCTTCCCAAAAGACCTTTGCCAACCGGAAAAACAATTGGTTTCCCGGAATTGATCACCCTCATTCCCCGCACCACATCTCGATAACCGCCCAAAACGAAGCAGTAGAAACTACCCTGCCTTGACGACACGTAAACCTGCATCTTAATTCTTGGGTCAGATTCAGAAATTAAGATATCGTTGATCGCAGGGAGGTTGCCAATAAACTCAACTTCGGCGATATTTCCCTTGATACCAATAATTTTTCCAAAATTTTTTTTCATTTTAATCAATTTACCCTACATTCCCATCAAACCTGCAATTATCTCCTGCTGTTTCTTATTAAAATTCTGATGCGTAATTCGATTTCTTGTAAATTCCAATCTTTGTAGCTCCCGCTGGGTATTTGCACTTGCTTTATCCATGGCAACAAAACGCGATGCGTATTTTGAAAGCTGCGATTCTTTCATTGATTGCTCGATCAGTGACGAAAAGATCTGTGTTTCGAAAAAAATCAGGATTTTTTCCAATGACGGCTCAAAAATATAGAGTTCTTTCTTTTCCGACTGATTCTGGTTATCAGTCAAATCGATCTTCGCACTTACCGAAAGCATTATTGGTTGCTGGGTGATAATATTTTTGAATTTTCCGTAAAAAACGTGTATCTGTTCATATTGAACAATATGTTTGATAATCTCGTACATTTTGTCGCTGTTCTCACCGTAATCGGGGTAATCAAAATAGGTATACGGTTTCCCAATATTTTCAGATAAGAAAAGTTGAAAACCATACTTTCCAATAATTGTTACCTCACTTTGAGCTTCGCGGGCCTCAGACATAAACATACGATATGTTTCAGGAATAATACTCCCATAAAGTCCAGTGTTAGCTGAAAGTAGCACCGAGACATTTTTCCCATTGTGCGGGATGAATGTAATCTGATTACTTGCTCCCCTTTTTTTTGCCAAAGCGAGCGTCTCGTGCGAGTACCACGTCCTCACCTCCTCAAAGATCTGATTAATTTCATCTTGAAACAAACGATTTCTAAGGACTAAATCGCGGATTTTCTTCATTCTGATTGATGCCACTTCTTCATAAGCATCAATCAGCTCACCCATAGCTTTGATATTTTTGATATCTTCTTTGATGTCAAGTAGTGTCGGCATAGGTATTCAATCCTCCATTTTGAGTTATTTTAATTGTGACAACAACTGTAAGATATTCGCTTGTGACGACTTCATACTTTCTATTAAATAAGAGAGTGACGCCGAGTTGGTAATCAGATCGTTTACTTGTTTTCTAAAATCAGAATTCTTCAGATATAAAGTTGTTAACTTCTTAAGTTCAAGTCTTAAACCGTTTATGTCTTTTTCGAGCCAGTATCCCGACCATACAGCGGTATACAAAAAGACACTTAAGGCATACGGCCGAGACGTTACAGACGCCTGATCGAAGATGCTGGTAATTTTGTCTCCCATCATCAGCATTTTCTGGGACTCTTCGGAAAGCTCAGCACCAAAATGCATAAATTCTTTCATTTTTTCGTAAGAAACCATAAAACTCGTAAGTTTTCGCGATAATTCGCGCAAAAGCGGAGTTTGAGCCTGCCTACCCACCCTAGTTACCGAAAGGAATGGGTTTATCGGCGGTCGTTTACCCTGATTAAAATAGTCTCGATCAAAATAAAGATGTCCGTCAGTCATAGCCATAAGATTTGTCTGAATATATCCAGAAAAGTCACCCATCACCATTTCAGCAACAGGCATGCAAGTGATCGAAACCTCGGCTAACTTTCCTTTCCCGGAAGATATCTGGAAATTACCGGCCCGCTCAAGCAGTCGTGAATGAAGATAAAAAATATCACCCGGATATGAGTTTCTGCCAGGAAACCTACCGGCCAAAAGCGAAATCTCGCGGTAATATTTTGCATGCGCCGTCAGATCGTCAAGTGGAACAAAGACGTCATAACCTTTATCACGGTAGTATTCAGCGATTGTCATTGCAATATATGGTGTCAGATAGACAATTCCCGAGGGGTCGTCCGGGTAAGATGCAATCGTAATAACTTTATCTTCAATCTTATTTTCCTTAAGAAATTTATTAAACTCAATTACATCCGTACGTTTCTTTGCAATCGCCGCATAAACACACACCGTACCACCTTTCTGGGCTTGGGTCAGAATACTTTGTAAAATAAATTGTGTCTTATTCGTTTTCCGGTCGCCAATTATCAACTCACGTTGACCCATCCCGAGCGGCAGCATTAAATCGACAATAGTAACACCAGTTTCAAAAGGCTTGCTAATGTTTTTTCTGACATCAATGCCGGGAGGATCACTTTCAATACTGCGCGCACTGCCCGTCTCTTCTTCCTCAAAAGTGACAATATCGGGCGGGGAAACAACATTGCCAAAGAGATTATCGCCAATCATAATTTTTAAAGTGTGTCCCGTCCTGGCTACTTTCGTTCCAACCCTGATATATCCCCTTGAAAGAAGAATTATCTCGACAACATTGTCCCCTGTTGAAAACACCTGTCCGATTTCACCGTTTTCAAAAACAACAACCTCCAAAAGCTTAACTCCCGGAAGCCCGTCACAAAAAACAATCGAGCTTGAGATGCGTTTTACATAGCCTATTTCACCGGTTTTGTTCAAAAAATTTTCAAAAGTGTCCATATTTCTAACATCACATATCTAACTTTCCACCTTTTATGCTTAAAGATATCGAGGGATTGTCAAATTATGATTTTGAAAAATTGACATTCTCTAACTCCTTGGATATTTTCTTTCTGAGCGATAAATCCAGGTATTTTCCTGCATAAGAAAGCTGAACCCCACCCAACAACATTGTATTTAACACAATGTCGACGACCAATTTATCGTCGACATTTTTCTTCAACCACCCTGAAACCGACTCGATAAACGAGGAACTTGGTTCAAAACCGATGCATGCGGAAAGCACAGGGACAGTTTCAATCTCATTTTTGAGCTCTTTTATATATTTCGTAACATCTTTGCCGGCTGACTCTTTGTGAACAATCTCTGACACCCAACTTCGTATATCACTGCGTATTATTTCGTTATATTTATCTTTAGATTGATATATTGCACCCTCAAGGCTTTCCAGCTCACCCTTCAAAATATCAAGGTCGTCTTTAGTACTAAGCTTAGATAATAAAAGTGATGACATAAAAAGCTACAACATCCGAAAGTATCTCAAATAACTTGCGTTAAACGTCACTTAAAAAAGCCCAATTTTTTAGCCTCTTCAAGGGATTGGATTATCATATCTTCCTGTTCCTTCTTGCTCAAAGTTTTTCCAAGTACCTTCAAACTTACATGCTTGATAAAGTCCACACCCAAGCTGTCAATCTGCGAAAGAATTCTCTTTTTGAATTCAGAAACCTCCGTTTCGTAACCGCGATACAAACTCTGAAGTGAGCTATTTACAACCGAAGATGTTTTCTTTGTCTCAAGTTGCGCATCTGCAATTATCTTATTCAGTCCCATATCAAGTCTTGCCTTGACATCCTTACCAACACCGCCGATAAACGAGTCGTACGTTTGCGAGAACTTCCCAGCAACGGACCGATAATCTTTCAGATTTGCTGCTAACATTTGTTGAAACGAGTTATTTAAGATTTGTTTTTCTTGCTCGCTAATCCCCTGGACGTTAGCAATAATCTCCGCAGCTTTCTTGTTTGCAGCCTCAATAATTTGGCGTGCCTGATCGTTTGCGGGTGCGTAGGTTCCCTTTTCCAAATCTTCTTTCTGATGTTTGAGACTATCGTTTTCTTCCCTAAGACCACTCTGGACTTTCAAAGATTTTAGATACAAAAGCACAAAAACAATAAGAAGAAGACCAAACGCAGAAAGTAGAGCAATTAAAACATATGTCAATTCATTTCCCATATGGCAGGTATCCCACTTACTCTATTTACTTTAACTTTTGTATATAAATAATTCAAGGATTGATGTAAAAACGCATTGTCATGCACAAAGATTGTAGAGGGTTAGTTAATTTTGGAATATTTTAAACCGGAAATACTTTTTGAAAGTACGTAGAGAATTTACTTTTCCGCCAAACTTGCTTTGTTAATTAAACTTTTTCCTGTCATCTCGGGAGGTTTTGGAACCCCCATTAAATCCATAATCGTTGGCGCAACATCCGACAAATTTCCATCCTTTAAGATGCTGGGCTCACCTTTAAACCTGTTTGCAATAATATAAAACGGAACTGGAGAATTAGAATGCTCTGTGTTCATTACACCTGAAGATGTTGTGTAAAAAAACGTCCCTAATGGGAATGTTAACAGTTCTTCCGCGTTTCCATGATCTGCGGTTATATACAGTGTTCCACCAGCTTTAAGCGTGATTGCCGCAATACTACCTACCGCCGAATCAACATACTCAATTGCTTTAATCGTCGCCTTTAGGTTTCCTGTATGAGCAACCATGTCAGGGTTGGCAAAATTCATGATGATAAAGTGATAACAATCTTTTAGCATCGCTTTTTTGAACTCGGAGACAACCTTAAAGACAGACATTTCTGGTTTCTTATCGTACGTCGCAACGTTTGGAGACGAAACAATAACGACGTCCTCGCCTTCGTATCTTTGATCCCTCAGTCCGTCGAAGTAGAAAGTTACCATCCTCTCCTTCTCGCTTTCCGTTAGATGAAACTGGCGATATCCAGATTTCGACAACATCTCAGGAAACGAATTGATAATGACCTCGGGAGGAAATGCAATTGCACTCACCGGAAGGTTCTTCTGATATTCTGTCATCGTCACAAAAAACAAGTTTTTAGGCACTTTTCCCCTTTGAAAAGTGGGCCCTTCGGCCTTTTCGCTATCCTTCCTATGCTTTTGCTTCCCATGCGGAGTATATCCAAACTCAACCACCTTCAAATCCTCAAAATCACTGAAGGTAAATGCCATCGTCAACTGTCTTGGTCGATCAATTCTAAAATTAAAGAAAATAACTGCGTCATTGTCGTTTACCACACCAACAGGCGCCCCATTATTTTCGATTATGGTCGGTTCAATAAATTCGTCAGTAATATTGGTTTGATATGAGGACGATATTGCACTAACCGGATCACTTGCCTTTACACCGACGCCATTAACGATGGCGTCATAAGCTTTTTTAGTTCTATCCCACCTGGCATCCCGGTCCATCGCCCAATAACGGCCGGAAACACTCGCAATTTGCGCAACTTTAACTTCACTAAGATAATCGGATATTTTCTTAACAACATTCACTGCATCTGTTGGTGGAGCATCGCGCCCGTCTGTAAACAAGTGTAGACAAGCGTTTCTCACATTGTTACGCCTTAAAAGCTCCAAAAGTGCCATTAAGTGCGCTGTTGAAGAATGAACATTTCCCGAGCTGGCAAGACCCATGATATGAAGTCGTGAGTTATTATTGCGCGTATGGATAATTGCCTGCAGAAATGCTTTGTTTTCAAAAAAACCTCCGTCTTTAATTGCCATATTGATTCTCGGCAGACTTTGATAAATCACCCTTCCGGTACCAATCGCTAAATGCCCTACTTCAGAGTTTCCAGCCTCATTAGCCGGAAGACCAACAGATTCTCCTGCTGCGATTAATTTTGAATATGGGTAATTAGCCCGAAAATATGTTAAATTCGGCGTCCGGGCGGCTGAAATCGCATTGCCGCTCGACATTGGCGCAATACCAAATCCATCCAAAATTAACAGAACATGTGGTTTGACCACAGACTTTTCCAACTTGTTGTTTTCTACCATCGATAACCTTATTGGTTTTGGTTTAAAAAGATTAAATAACATACTCTTTAAATTAAACGGCCTAAAGAACAATCAAGAATTTGTATAGCAACGTTTTCATCCCGGCTGCAAACTCCGGTCTATAAATAAGTTAAGCAAATTGAAAATTATTTGCCTATTTTTTAACCGTATATTTTCCGTACAAACAGACAATTTACCTACTTTTATATACATTATAATATGAGAATTATGTATGCCATTCCAAAACCTACCAATATAATTACAATGGTAATTGCAATGTGCATAATTATTGACAACTGTATCATTCTTGATGCAAGTGGGTTTCTTCCAATGGCTTCAATACCTGTTCTGGACACTCTTCCAAAATAAGCAAAACCCAACACAAACGAAAGCAGCAAAATTAAGGATGCGAGTAAATACCTCAACGAATCAAGGGGTTCAAATATCGGTGCCGACAAACCTTCGCGCAGTACTGTAATCAGATTTGATTTTGCTGCCGAAAGTCCTGTGGCAGGGTGAATATTCAAAGCAACCATCACTGTTCCGACATTGTCAGGATTATCAGAATCATAATTTTCAAGCGACGTGCCGATAACATATCCGTTTCGTTGCGCCAACACACCCACTCCTGGTTTACTCGAGCTTGTAATAAGATCGCCCTTCTTTATATTGCCGTTCTGCGATGAAACTTTAACCACGGTTTTCCCACTGGAAGATACTAAATAGTTGTTATCGCTTCTTTCTTCCTCAAAAGCTGCTGCAGGGTTTTCAACAACCGTTCCAAACATTTCGGTGTTGTACTCACTATCGCAAAGTTTAAACCCATCATCACCTCTACAGACCAGATCGCCTTCATTAATATTCTCTCCTGCAATCTCAACTGTTATCGCAATGCCTGAGGAAGTCACCTGTGCATCTACATTTGAAGGCTCACGAAAAAAAAATAAGAAGCAAACTACGATAAATGTTATCAGCGACAATTTTCTCATACCTTAACTCTATTATTTAAACAATAAATTTTCAAGGAGCCTGGTTCATATTGCCCACTTGGATACTTTATATGTAACATATGACAAATAAAGTATCTGAGGGCAAGAACCCCCGGTATTCTCGCCCTTTGGTCTCAACAAGTCCTTCAGTTTTACTTAGGGAGAGCTGGCCGAACCATTTGTTCACTCCTCCCTTTTATCCGTAAATTGAGAGACCACGGTTTTCGCGAAGTTTGAATAAACTTCCACGGTTTGAAAGCCGTGATATTTTGTTGCCTGCCCGAGCCTTTACTATTACAAACCGGTTCGGACCTCATATTTACCATGAACATTCCGTTTTGCATACAAATACCCCGTTGACAGCACTATATATAAAATGTTCAAATTAACTTGGACATTTAAGTATAAAATGTCCAATATTGTAAAATTCTATGAAGCATCTGCCCATCAATGATTTTTTAACCATCCAAGAAGCTGCGAAAAAACTCCGAGTTAGCACAAAGACTTTAAGAAGATGGGAAGCTGGAGGAAAGCTGGTTCCAATTAGGACAGCAGGGGGTCACCGCAGATACACACTAACTCAAATTGAAGAAGTAAAAAAACCTAAAGCTAAAGATATATTCAAATCTTTCCTTACACCTCCCGAAATATCAACCTCAAAAATTGCGGAAATAGCAAAAGAAGAAGCTCGGAAAGAAGTGATTAACTACAAATTCTGGTCTTTGGATTCAAAAGATCTGACAAAAGTAAACGAGGATGAAGATCAAAATAAAGATCTTGAAATCTTAAATAATCTCTACAAAATAACCTTGCCAAATACAAGAAAACTGTTTGGATATTACGTATTAGGAGTTCTGCTACTGATCATAACTTTTACCGGTCTTAAATTCAACCTTCTAGGAAGAAGCGTAGCTTTTCTTTCAGCAAGAAATTCTAAAATTGCACAGATATTTGACAATTACACAACTTCATTTGAAGCTAATACGGATAACATGCGGAATAAAGTATTAGCTGATACAACATCAGTTTCCCTACAATCTTTTAACATATATGTCGAAACAAACATTTCCGAAAATCTAAACGTTGCAAAAGATTTGGAAATATCCGGTGGAAATTTGACATCATCTGCAACAACTTTCAATCTACTAAACCAAACAGTTGAAACATTAAATATCGGAGGTAACGCTACGACAGTCGCTATCGGAAACACCACAGGAACCACCTCTATTAATAACAATCTTGAAGTATCTGGAACAAATAACGATATTTCCGGCACGCTAAATTTATCAGGAAATTCACTCACCTCTAGTGGTGATCTGCTAATTAACCCGACTGGTGGCGGAGTTGCCATCGGAGAAAATACGCCAGGGAACGTCGACATGGCAGGAGGCGACTTTTTTGTTACCGGAGATCTTGAAATTGATGGAACTGCATATATCCCAACACTAGCGGTAAACTCAGATACAATAACAGACTTAACCGGAGCTGGTCTAACAGTCTCAAGTGGTGCGTTACAAACAACACTGGGAACTGCAATTGAGTCGTCTGAAATTACCGATGGAACTATAGCAGAAGCCGACTTAAATATCTCAAACTCCCCCACAAGTGGCTATGCATTAACATACAACGCATCAACGGCTGGTTTTACTTGGACTGATTTAAGTAGTGCAGCTGGGGCTTGGACTGACTCAGGAACAACAGTTTACCTAACAACTATAACCGACAGTCTTGTCGTTGGGGGTACTACCCCACTCTCATCAGCAAAGGTTTCAATTGATGGCAATAGCGACCAAACTCAATTATTAATTCAAGGGAATACCACACAGACATCAAGTCTTTTGACATTAGAACAGTCAGACGGCACGGATATTTTGAATATTTCAAACACAGGCACATTGTCTATTATTGACGGCGGATTCATCGATTTATCAACAATCACCCACAACGACTCTGCTCCGCAAGGACTTCGACTTCCACAAAACACTAGTTTTGTTTCTCCTTCAAGTGGTGAAGGTTACATCGCCTGGGATACCGACGATAGCGCGCTTGTTGTTTATGACGGTTCCACTTGGCAAAACATCTCCGGTGGTGGAATTGTTACTGGAACTGGTTCATCCGGAGAAGTTACTTACTGGTCAAGCACAAGCGGAATCACAGGCTCAACAAATTTTTATTTTGATGCTACAAATGAACTTCTTGGAATAGGAACTGGTTCCCCCACCTCCAAGCTTCAAGTAGCAGGTAGTTACTCAACAAACCCGCTCGTTGTCTTAAACGAAACCGGCTTGAACCCTCTCCTCGAAGCGCAGGTTTCCGGTACTCCGATTGCCAGAATTACAAACTCTGGTAATTTTTATCTTACCGGAAGCCTAAACACACTTTCCGGAAATCTCACAATTGACTCGGCGGGGGGTCAAACAACAGTTTCGGACAACTTGGCTGTAACAGGGACTTCAGATTTGCGAGGAAACATTTCAAATTCCACAGGAGATCTCCTTTTGGACGACACCACAGATATTGGAAGTGCAACAACCGGAATAAGTGTTTCTACAACCGGAGAAATTTCAGATATCGACGGCAACCTCACCCTCAATGACAATACTGATATTTCCGGCAATTTAGACGTCTCAGGAACGATTACAGGGGGAAATGCCAATGTTTTTCAAGTAAATACATCCGGACAAATTACAACAGCGACAAATGCAACTATCAACGACGTTGATATCAGCGCAACCGGCGCAATTTCAGATATCGAATCCCTATCATTAACAACATCTGGTAACACTTGGACGTCAAGTGGAAATCTGACGATCTCGGGCGATTTGGCAGTTAACGGTGGTGACATCACAACCACCACAACCGGTTTAAATATCGATGTTGCCGATACTGGAGCTTTTTACTTTAGAGATGGAACCAATAATCTCTTTCAAATCCTTGACGGCGGAAATTTCGGAACAGTACTTTTGACAACAACAGGAAGTACCCCGGCAACTTGTACGGAAGGAGAACTATATGCAAACACCAATGGTAACCTTTATTACTGTGAAGTTGCAAATACTTGGATCGATTTAACGAATTCCGGGGGAAACATTTCAGGATCCGGTTCCTCCGGGCAAATTGCCTATTGGGACGGAGCTAATTCAATAACCGGTAATAACAATTTCTATTTGGATCCAACCGATTATCTTCTCGGTTTGGGAACTAACAATCCTGCATATAAACTTCATGTAACGGGAACTTACCAAGGTAATGCTCTTGCAGTTCTTAACGAAACAGGTTCAAATGATATTCTCGCCGCCTCGTCTTCAGGAACGACAGTGGCAAGAATTACGAACGGAGGAAACATCCTCTTAACAGGAACTCTTAATACAATTTCAGGTAATCTGATAATCGATTCCGCAGGGGGCCAAACAACAATCGCCGACAACTTTGTCGTAACAGGGACTTCTGACCTTCAAGGAGCAATCTCAAATTCAGGTGGAAATGTCATCATCTCTGATACAGTTGACCTCGGAAGTGCATCACAAGGTATCGAAATATCGACAACAGGAGCAATATCGGATATTGATGGAGATGTAACGATTAATGACAATGTTGATGTAACGGCCGGACTTGATGTCACAGGAGCCAATTTAACAGTAGGTGGAGCCAACTTCTCTGTCAATCAATCAAACGGAAATATAACAACTGCAGGAACTGTTACACTTCCTAATTCAAATACACTAACAGGTGTAGCAAGCTATACTCAGTTCGGAAACGGCATCTCAGTCGGTGGAGCTACAACTTACTACCTTAACTCATCGGGTAACCTTAATGCTAATCAAGGAACATTTGCTAGTACTCTGGATGCCAATGGACAGGTTGACCTTGGAGACGGAGGGGATGCAATTACTATTTCAGGAACTACAGTTGGTATTACATCAAACGGGGCAACAAATGATATCACCCTAACATCGGCTGACGATATTATCTTTGACGATCTACAACTGTCATCACCCATTCAGCTGACTGATGTTGATACTTCTTTACCAAATTCCAATACTGGAATAGTCGATGCTATTAATGATGCATACAATGCTGCAATTGGAGGCGGAGGAGGAACTTGGAGCATCTCATCGGGAGTCATTTATCCAACAACAATATCAAACAATGTCGCAATAGGAACTTCTACTACAGCCGAGGCGATCAGCAAGCTCTATCTTACAAACAATTCGACGCCAACCGGCAAGGCTCTTGCCATCTTTAATCAAAATGAGTCGCAAGATATCTTTTCCGCATCATCCTCAGGAACACCAAGACTTACACTAACCAACGCAGGAAATTTGCAATTCCAACAAGCCTCCTCAATCACAACAACCACTGGAAATCTTACATTTGACTCCGCCGGATCCACCGTTTTTGCAGATGATCTGATTTGGAGTGAGGCAACACCAACGCTAACATTAAAC